>Ga0172362_10000033_pt1 | contig 80562 bp, 81 predicted proteins | sample LakKivs1_kivu2a2_FD_114534 | JGI IMG/M metagenome (GOLD analysis project Ga0172362, IMG submission 114534) | Sediment microbial communities from Lake Kivu, Rwanda - Sediment s1_kivu2a2 | ecosystem: Environmental > Aquatic > Freshwater > Lake > Sediment | place: Rwanda: Western Province, Lake... | reverse complement strand
CCGTCGCAGGTCGTCTCCGCCACGATGGCGTCCGACAGGCCGTAGAACGGGCATCGGTTGCTGATGATGTAGCCGAAGGAGGACTTGATCAGCGGGCAGAGGTTCGTCGGCAGGACCGTCTCCGCGGCCGGGATGGTCCTCCGGCTTGCTCCGCAGAGGCACACCGGAACGGCGCCCGCCGCGAGGATGACCTCCCTCGGCGTGTACTCGCAGTATATCCCGACCACGCCCTTTCCAGCCTTCTTCAGAGCCCTCAGGGCGTCGACCTCGTGGACCATCGAGTCCCTGAAGTACTCGAACGGCCCTGTCCCGGCATGCTGTGCATCCGCCGCCCTTCCGGCCCGGACGAACACCGAGGGAGCCCTGCGTGTGCGGATCAGGTCGGCGAAGCTCTCCATCCTGTTCATCACCTGCTCGGAGATCCTGCCCGGCGAGAAGGGCACGTCGAAGGTGAGCACCGGGATGCCCAGCTCCTTCTCGACCATGCCCGCGATGAGGGGCTCCTCGTGGGGGCAGTGGCTCGCCCCGAAGATCCCCGTGAAGATCACGCCCTCCGCCCCGAATCGCCTGGCGTCGTTGATGATGCGCTCGGCTCTGCGGGAAGGCTTCCCCGCCATCAGGTCGTCCATGCAGTTCTCGGCGACCGCCTCGACCGGGCTCCGGTCCGTCGCGAGAGGCAGGAAGGAGTGCGTGATCATGTACTCCGTGCCGGCGACGCATCCGCCGAGGTCCTCGAGAAGGGTGACCAGCGACGCATCCGTCGGCGGCATCACCCAGAACACCCTGAGAGGATCCGGCGGGAGGGGCGACTCGCCCTTCTCCAGTCTCCTCCTTGCGAGCCCCAGGAGGTCGTCCAGGACGTTGGGGCTCTCCTCCGGCTCGGAGCAGGAGTGGATCGCGACGAATTCCGCGAGGTACATCTCGAGGCCAGGAATGGGCGGCTTCCTGGCCCCGTAGACGAGCTCCCGCAACTCTCTGACCTGACCCCTCAGACGGTTGAAGAGGCCGCGGCTCCTCTCCAGCTCGGGAGGCGTCACCACGTGTCCCGTGACGGCTTCCACCGCCCTCAGGACACCCTCGAGCTGGCCCTCCAGGAAGCGGATCGCGGAAGTCTGGCAGGGAGTCCCGCCCTGTGACGTCCGGGTGTAGTCCTCGGTCGGCGCACAGGCCGGATCATCGAGACGAGTGACCATCTCCCACCAGTGAACCCTGCGCCCCTGCCTCTCTATCAGCTGCATCACCGCGGAGAAGTCGTCGCAGCACCCTCCCACCCCGGCAATGCACAGGTCCGGCTCCGGGAAGTAGTCGAGCGTCGTCATCGCTCCGAGGGCCGCGCGGACATAGCAGAGCTCCTCTGTGGCGCCGAGCTTCGAGGCCTCGTCGAGAAGGTGAGGCTCCTCCGCGAAGCAGGGAGCCCACCAGAGCTCGTCCGCGTAGAACGTCAGGCTCTCCGGGAACGCGTAAGTGAGCGCCGGGACCAGCCCGAGGTCCTTCATGGCAGCCAGGATCTTCCATCCGGCACGCTTCGCAAGGAACAGCCTGTCCTTCTCGCTGAAGAGGAACGCCCAGAGCCTCAGGGCCTCCAGCGAGCTGTCGTACCTGAGGCGGGAGAGCAGGCTGTCGCCCCGGCAGGCGTACTCGTGGGGGCTGAAGAGGTAGGGAACCCCTCCGGGGACCGCCGATCTCAGGAACCTGCAGCGGGCCTCGTACTCCTGCGGGACCGAGGGCATCAGGCGCTCCCAGTCCATGGCGCCTATCCGCTCGGGCTTCCCGCCCCAGGAACTCACGAAAGGGACTCCACGAAGGCCTCGACCCGCGTCCTGACCCTCTCCTCCTCGCCGGCCCCCCCTGTCGTATCGAGCACCAGCACCGGGACCGGCAGAATCGATCTCAGCCTCTCCTTCTGGGTGAACCAGAGGTCGCAGAACTTCTGCGTCTTCAGGATCGCACCGTCCACGCGGGATGCGCCGATGTCAGCCAGGATCCTCTCGACCATCCCGTCGTCGGGTCTGCATCGGGCGCAGGAGAGGTTCCGGAAGGACTGCGCGGCCAGTTCCGCCACGAGCCCGGACAGGGGCTGCTCCGACGGCGACCACGGCGCCATGCAGTTCATGTAGACCGCACCTGCTCCCAGAGCTTCCAGAGAGGCCGGCACCAGATCGTCCTCCATCGCCTCCGGGCAGCCGATGATGCCCACCTTCACGCGGGGCAGATAGACGGCCCGGCCCTGCATGGTCCGGGCAAGCCCCAGCAGAGAGGAAGGCTCGGCTATGTGCGCCGTGTTGAGCATGCAGTGCAGCTCGAGGGGGCTCAGGACGGAGGAGAGGTTGAGATCCCTCAGCACGGCGGCCGCCTTCCGCCGCGCCTTCTCCCACTCCAGGGCCCTGGCCGCGTCGTAGCCTTCCGAGAGCCCGGAGGCGACCATGTCCGCTGCGAGCCTCTCCATCTGGGAGGAGAAGTACTTCTCGGAAGCTTCCGTCCTGGTTGCCGGGACATGCACCTGGAAGAGCCTCACACCCGTATACCCCGCAAGCTCCTGGAACATCCTGCGCGTCTGGTCACAGGTGAAGAGGCCGGCCCAGACATCTATCTGGGCCGGGAGACCCGATCGGGACAGGAGAGCCGATAGAAGAGCCCCGGTGAGAGGACAGACGTCGGGGCGCACGGGGATCGCGGCCTGCGGGGGGAGACTGAGGACCCTCACCGGCCTCATGCCCAGCCCTGCCGCGACGGAATCGGGGAAGGCCGAGCAGAGATACCCCAGGGTCCGGCCGCCGCCCTTCCTGTAGTCCTCGAGCTTCCTCTTCTCGGCCGCCGACTTATCGCGGCAGCACTCCCGCATCGAGCCTCCCGTGCCCAACCTACTCCTTCACGCCAACGATCCGGCAGCGGCCGAAGCGACCTTCATGGGCCTTCTGCGACATGAACACCATCTCCCCGCCCATGGATCCGAAGAGCGACATGTCCCATCCGATCGTCCTGAGAGCGTCGAAGGTGAGCTGCTCCGTCAGCATCCTGATGTACAGATCGACGCAGTCGGCGAAGTGCGGGGTGAGATCCTCCGAGAGGACAGGCTTCAGGCCGTTTGCCGCCAGCAGTCCCTCGTACCCCTTCTGTGTCTGCATGTCCGGGAACTTCATGAAGTCGCAGATCCTCCTGGCCGAGGCCGGATCAAGGCCTCCAGGGGCCTCCACCCAGTCGCTGAAGGCTATCCTGCCACCTCTCTTCAGCACCCTCGCCGCCTCCGAGATGAGCCTCGCCTTGTCCACGACGTAGCACCAGGCATCCTCGCCCCAGACCACATCGAATGTCCCGTCCGGCCATGGGATCGAGGTGACATCACCCAGCTTGTACTCTATGTCGAGGCCCTCGGCGGCCGTCCTCCTCCTGGCCTCCTCCAGCATGTGCGGAGTGCCGTCGAGGCCCGACGCCCTGACCCCGTACATCCTGGTCAGGAACCGCACGCCGGCCCCGAGAGCGCTGCACAGGTCCAGGACCTTCTCTCCCGCCTTCACGCCGGCCTGTTCGGCCAGGACCTTCGACTGAGCCATGCCCCCGACATGGATCTGCTCGCCCATGATGAGCTCCCACAGCTCGCCTTCCGGCCCGCTGTAGACCTTCTGCACATCCTCGAGCGTATAGCCCGACTTCTGCATGATCCTCTCCCCTCCGCGGAGTCGCACATGGCCCGGCGCCTGCGCCGGTCACTCGACACGGCGCATCCGGAGCGCCTGGATCAGCTGTGCAGCCTTGGCTGCCGGCCCGGATCGACATCCGTCCGGGCGCGGCCGCAGCCGCGGCTCAGCGGGACGGAGGAACGATCCGGAGAACTGCCGGGGAGCCCGCACGGAGCCCCCTTGCCGGCCGTCAAACCTGCATCCTCTCTCTCAGGATGAGGTCCAACCCGTTCTCCCTTCTGCCGCCCTCACGACGGCAAGCGCAAAGGTAACTGCGCGCAGGCTGCAAGGCAATAGAGCCGACAGATGCTGCAGGAGCCCGGCGTCGGGCCCGGGTCCCTCTTGTCCTCCTCCATTCCGCGAGTAAACTCCATGCCGGGAGGTAAAGGATGCTTGCACGAACGAGGAGCCTGGGCCTCCAGGGCATCGAGGCCTACCCGGTCGACGTCGAGGTCGACATGGCGCGGGGGCTTCCGACATTCACGACGGTGGGGCTCCCCGACAGCGCTGTGAAGGAGTCCAGGGAGAGAGTTCTCTCAGCCATCTCGAATCTCGGCGTATCGCTCCCGCCGAGGCGGACTACCGTCAATCTGGCGCCGGCCGACCGCCGGAAGGAGGGGCCCGGGTTCGACCTCGCCATAGCGGTCGGGCTCCTTGCCGCGGCAGGGATCATAGACCGGGAGGCGGCGTCGGGATACCTGCTGGTCGGCGAGCTTGCCCTGGACGGGACTCTGAGGCCGGTCAGGGGGATCCTCCCGATGGCGATCGGCGCCAGGGCTCTCAAGCACGAAGGGCTGATAGTGCCTTCGCCCAACGCGGCGGAGGCATCCCTTGCCGAGGGCCAGAGGATCCTGCCCGCCCTCGACCTCGCGCAGGTGAGGTCCTTCCTCTCCGGCGAGGCTGCGATCGAGCCGGCCCGCTCGTCCCTCGTCGAAGTGCTTGGCGGCTCGGCCCGACGCGATGTCGACTTCTCGGAAGTGAAGGGCCAGGAACAGGCCCGCCGTGCCATGGAGGTCGCCGCCGCCGGCGGCCACAACATCCTGATGATAGGCCCCCCCGGATCGGGCAAGACGATGCTCGCACGGAGGCTCCCGACCATACTCCCCCCGCTCACCGCCGCCGAGGCCCTCGAGACCACGCGGATACACAGCGTGGCGGGTCTGCTCTCACCCGAGCATCCTCTGGTCGCGGAGAGGCCCTTCCGCGCACCGCATCACACGGTCTCCGACGCCGGGCTGGTCGGAGGGGGGGCGCACCCCCGCCCGGGCGAGGCCAGCCTGGCTCACAACGGAGTGCTCTTCCTCGACGAGCTGCCGGAGTTCCGTCGCAACGTGCTCGAGGTCCTCCGCCAGCCGATGGAGGATGGCTTCGTGACCATCTCCAGGGCTTCGGCGTCACTGACCTACCCGTCGAGGTTCATGCTCGCCGCAGCCATGAACCCGTGCCCCTGCGGATACCTGACCGACCCGCGGAAGGCCTGCAGCTGCGGATCGTCGCAGATCCAGTCCTACCTTCACAGGATCTCGGGTCCCCTTCTCGACAGGATCGACATCCACGTGGAGGTCGCTCCGGTGCAGTTTGGGAGGCTTTCCGGCGGGGTGCAGGGAGAGCCGTCTTCTGCGGTGGCGGCCAGGGTGCAGGAGGCCCGGACGAGGCAGACGGCGAGATTCGCCGATCATGCAGGGCTCTTCTGCAACGCCGGGATGAGCTCGGCCATGATAAGGAGGTTCTGCCGCCACGACGACGGGGTCGCCGCCCTGCTCGGGACGGCAGTGGAGCACTATGGCTTCTCGGCCAGGGCATACGACAGGATTCTGAAGCTGTCGCGAACGATAGCCGACCTCGAGGGCTCGCCGGAGATCCTTCGGGCCCACGTCGCGGAGGCCGTTCAGTACCGCGCGCTGGACAGGGACTACTGGCAGTAGCGGGACCGGGGACTGGGGACCGGGGACTGGAGACTGGGGACTCGAGGCCTCTAGACCACGAACCCGCCCTCGGCCCGGAAGGCGTTCTCGTAGTACTCGACGGAGAAGGCCCCGGGGACGCCTCTCACCACGGCCACGTCGAACCTGGAGAAGCCCTCGAAGCCTGAAGAGGCCAGCCAGAGGGCGGCCGACGAGGCGATCTTCCGCCTCTTCGTCCGGTCGAGCTTCTCCAGCGGCATCGTAGCACTTCCGCTGGCGGCGAGCTTGACCTCCACGAATGCGACCGTGTCGCCCGCTTCCGCGATGATGTCGACTTCTCCGCAGGGCATCCTCCAGTTCCGCTCGACTATCCGCCAGCCTCTGGAGACCAGCCAGTCGGCGGCCGTGGACTCAGCCTCCGCGGAGATCTCGCTCATCGAACAGGCCTGGGGAGGAGAGGGGGTGGAACGACATGCGGTGGATGGGACATGGCCCGTACTGGTCGATGGCCCTCAGGTGGGCCGGCGATCCGTACCCCTTGTTGGAGGCGAAGCCGTAGGGGGGCCACTTCGAGTGGGCCTCGAGCATCATGTCGTCTCTCGTGACCTTGGCGAGGATGCTGGCTGCGGCCACGCAGAGGCTCCGCCTGTCGCCCTTCACCACGAATCTGGCCTGGAAGGACAGTCCCCTCACCGGCAGGCCGTCCACCAGGAACCCAGCGGGGGCGGTCCGGCAGGAGGTCGAACAGGCGGCAACGGCTCTCTCGAAAGCCTCCCTGACAGCCGTGCTCATTCCCCTGGCGTCTATCTCGCCGGCTTCCACCACGCCCACGCCGTGCCCGAGGCAGGATCGCAGTATCAGCGGAAGGGCCTTCCTCCTGGCGGCATCGCTCAGATGCTTGCTGTCGTCGACCTCGGGGATGTCGAGGCCGTCGGGGAGGCAGACGGCGGCGGCGACGAGCGGACCGGCCAGAGGGCCCCTCCCGGCCTCGTCGACACCGGCCAGCGACGCCCACTCGGAGCGGGCGGCCCTGTCGAAGCCCAGCAGGTCGGGCCTGCCGGGACCTCCGTCAGAAGGCTCTCTTCTCCTTGATGCGTGCGGCACGACCCCTCTTCGATCTCAGGAAGAACAGCTTGGCCCGGCGCACCTTGCCCTGACGAACGACCTCCACGCCTGCCACCTTCGGAGAGCAGAGCGGGAATATCCTCTCCACACCGACGCCGTTCGAGATCTTCCGGACAGTGAAGGTCTCGGAGGCGCCGGCGCCCCTGCGGGCGATGACGACTCCCTCGAAAACCTGTACGCGCACCTTGTCGCCCTCGACGACCTGGTAGCTCACCCGGACCGTGTCGCCCGCCCGAAAGGCGGCGACGTCCTGGCTCGGGGAGTTCACCTCAGCCTTCCTCAGAAGCTCATCCATCCTGCGTCTCCTTCGATCGGGCCGCTCGTTTCATCGCCTCTGAGAAGGCGGCCCGGATTGCGTCGAGATCCCTTCCGTCGAGGAGATCGGGCCTTCTCGCCCCCGTCTTCTCCAGGGCCTTTCGGAATCTCCATTCCTCCACCTGCGCATGATCGCCCGATGTCAGGACCTCCGGAACGGCCATGCCTCTGTAGACAGCCGGCCTCGTGTACCGCGGGTAGTCGAGGAGACCGGTCGCGAAGCTGTCGGACTCCGCCGACTCGACCCTCCCGAGGACCCCCGGGACCCATCTCAGTACAGCCTCCAGGAGGAGCATAGCCGGGACCTCTCCGCCCGAGGTGACGAAATCGCCCACGCTCACCACATCGGTGGCGGAGCTCTCGACGAACCGGTCATCCAGCCCGCCGTACCGCCCGCAGAAGACCACGAGCCTGCCGGATGCGGACAGCTCCTTCGCGAGCTCGCCGTCGAGGAGCCTGCCATCCGGGGCCAGCACGACCACACGGCTCCCCTCCCGCCACGGCACGGACTCCAGGGCGGCGAAGAGCGGCTCGGGCCGGATGACCATTCCGGCGCCCCCCCCGAACTGGTAGTCGTCCACGGAGCCCCTCGCGTCGACCGCGAACCCGCGGATGTCCACGAGTTCGAGATCGACCAGTCCCCGCGAGACCGCCCTGCCCACCACGCCGCATCCGAAGAACGTCCGCAGCAGGTCCGGGAACAGAGTGGCGACGGCTATCCTCAGAATCCGGCCTCCAGTTCGGTGAGCCCCTCGGGGAGCTCCAGCCTGATCTCCCCAGCCTTCCAGTCGACTTCGCCCGACAGGGCCATGGCGACCGGCAGGGGGAACTCGGAGCCTTCGCAACCCACCCTGAGCAGCGGATTCCCGGAGTCCAGATCGACGCCGGCGACGACCCCGCGTCCACGGCTCCAGGTCACCCTCATGCCCGTGAAGAGACCCGCCGGAAGCAGACCTTCCACGGCCAGAACGTCCGCTCTCGAGGCGGACAGCTCCGTGCCGCGGAGCTGCTCTGCCGCCTCGAGGCCCGCGACGCCCTCGAATCCCACGAGGAGGCTGTCGCGGCCGCGGACCGAGCAGGAACTCACTGACAGGCGCAGGCCATTCCCCGCCAGGGAGAAGCCTTCGGGAAGGGCGGGCGCCGGAGCCACGAGGTCGAGCCTCAGCACGACCAGCCCCCCGAGCCCGTGCGTCCGCGCGACGAACCCGAGAGAAACGGTATCGGACAGGTTTCCCGCGCTCAGTCGATTATCTCGAGCGTCGCCTTGAGGCCCTTCCGGGCCGCTGCCGAGCGGATGATCGTCCGCAGAGCCTTGGCGATGCGGCCCTCGCGGCCGATGACCCTGCCGAGGTCGCTCTCAGAGACATGGAGTTCGTAGACGGTCACACCGTCCTCGCCCTGCTTCTCATCGATCTTCACTTCGTCGGGGTTCTCGACCAGGATCTTGGCAACCATCTCGATGAGTTCCTTCATGAGGGTGCCCTCCAGTCCTTTCCGGGTTCTGGGTCAGTTGGAGCGGTCAGGGCTCGCGGACTCAGGAGCGGTCCTCTTGCTGCCCTTGAGGAACACCACCTCCGGCTTCACGTCCTCGCCGGCGCGCATCGAATGCCAGCGGGCCCAGGAGCCGGTGCGGCGCAGGATGCTCCTGACCGTCTCCGAGACCTGAGCGCCGCGCTTCATCCAGTCGAACACCCTGGCCTCGTCCACCTTGATCTCCTGCGGCCTGCGCAGGGGGTCGTAGTAGCCGAGGACCTCCAGGAACCTGCCGTCCTGTGCCTTGCGCGAGTCTGCGGCGACGATGCGGTAGTAGGCCAGCTTGCTGGTTCCCATTCTGCGAAGGCGGATACGAACCAAGTGACACCTCCGGTTTCACGTCCTGAAGAGAGACGAGAGGCGCCCCCCCCTCTTCACTCTCTTCATCATCGTCCTCATGGCCCTGAACTCCTGCAGGAGCCTGTTGACTTCACGAACGGTCGTCCCGCTGCCCGCGGCGATCCTCTTCCTGCGGCTCCCGTCTATCAGGTCGGGCCGCATCCTCTCGGAAGGGGTCATCGAGCCGATGATGGCCTCCATCCTCGTGAGCCTGGACTGCTCGACCTCGAAGCCCTTCGGAAGCATCCCGCCGGGCAGCATCGCGAGGATGTCCGAGATGGGCCCCATCTTGCGCAGTCTGCGCAACTCGCCCGCGAAGTCCTCGAGGGTGAAGCTGGCACTTCGCAGCTTCTTCTCGAGCCTCCGGGCCTCTTCGAGATCGGCGCCCTCCCTGGCCATCTCCACGAGGCCGAGGACATCTCCCATCCCGAGGATCCTCCCGGCCATCCTGCCGGGGTCGAAGAGCTCGATCCCGTCTATCCCCTCACCGGTCCCGAGGAAGCGGATCGGCTTCCCGGTCACCGAGGAGAAGGACAGAGCCGCCCCGCCCCTGGAATCACCGTCCATCTTGGTCAGGATGGCGGACGAGTATCCGGCGAGCCTCTCGAACTCCTCTGCAACTCTCAGGGCATCCTGCCCCGACAGGCCGTCCAGCACCAGGAAAGTCTCCCTGGGGGAGACGGCCTCCCGGATCAGCCTGAGCTGATCCATCATCTCCCCGTCGACGTGCAGGCGGCCTGCCGTGTCGACCACGAGGAGATCGTACATCTGCCTGTCAGCCAGCGACAGGGCCTCCCTGGCGACCTGCACGGGATCGCCGGAGGAGGGGCTCCTGTAGAACCCCGCGCCGGCCCTCCCGGCCAGGACCTCCAGCTGGTCCACCGCCGCCGGCCTCTGCAGGTCGCAGGCCGCCACGAGCGGCCGCCTCGCCCGCCTGAGCCTCCCCCACGAGGCCAGCTTCGCCGCGGTCGTTGTCTTGCCGCTTCCCTGAAGACCGGCGACGACCCACACGACCGGGGGCTTCCCCCCGAAATCCGGAGGCACGGGGCTTCCACCGAGGAGCTTGACCATCTCCTCGTGAACCACGCCAACTATCTGCTGGCCGGGCGTCAGGCTGGAGAGAACCTTCTCCCCCGTCGCCCTGGCCGACACGTCTTCGACGAACTTCCTCGCCACACGGAAGTTCACATCGGCTTCCAGCAGGGCCCTGCGGATCTCCCGCATGGACTCCTGCACGTCCGCCGGCGTCACGACTCCCTTGCCGCGAAGGCGGCTCAGAACCTCGCCCAGCCTCCCGGTCAGCCTCTCGAACAAGGCAGGGCCTCCGCGGCCGGGACGAGCCGGTCCAAAAGGATGATTATAGCTTTGCGTGAAGCGCGGTTCAAGTGCCCTTGACGCCTGGTCAGAGGTATCTCTCGTCGACCGTTCCGTGACCAGCGGGACAGCGTATGTAACAGCGGGTCGTCGTCACGGAGCAGACATACGCTTCGCCGCTCACAGGGCAGACGAACAGGCTTTCGGGCACGCCTGCCGGGACGCCGCCGGCGAAGGCGGTGTCGGCGAGAGCCCTGTCGATGATCTCGAACTCGAGGTCCCTCATCCTGTCCATGCACTTCGCCGAGTCCAGCATGAACCTGATCTGCTGCATCCGGGCCTCGTCGAGCGGCGGCGTCTCCCGGGTGCAGCCCGAGAGGAACCAGAGGAGCATCAGAAGGGAGAAGGCGTACTTCATCTCAGCGACCTTACGGCCGACGCACGGTCGGAAGCCCCGGCCAGGAAGGAGCCAGCGACAAGGATGTCGGCCCCCTCGGCGCGCAGGGCCGCGGCGTTGTCGGCGCAAACGCCGCCATCGACCTCGACCAGCCCCCGGTCCCCGAGGAGCCGGCGGATCGAGCCGATCTTCGGTCTGACGTACTCCAGGTGAGCCTGGCCGCCATAGCCGGGGTTGACCGTCATGATCAGGACCAGGTCGACCAGCCCCAGGACCCAGAGCACGGATTCCACGGGAGTTGACGGGTTGAGTGCGACTCCGGGGCCGGCCCCGAGCTCGCGGATCCTGTGCAGGAGCCGGTCAAGGTGTGGCGAGGCTTCCGCGTGGACTATCACGAACTCGCAGCCGGCATCGATGAATCCTTCCACGAGGCGGTCGGGCTCGGATACCATGAGGTGGGCCTCCAGAGGGATTCCGACCCTCGCGCGGAGAGCCCCGGCGACTCCTGCGCCGAAGGTCAGCTGGGGCACGAAGATCCCATCCATGACGTCCAGGTGGATGCGGTCGGCGCCGGCCTCCTCCAGACGAGCGGCCTCCTCGGCCAGCGCTCCCATGTCACAGGTCAGGAGAGAAGCGGAGACCTCCGGCTTCCTCACCAGTTCCCCCATCCTTCTCCGCCCTCGTCGGGGCCTCCGCCAGGTGGAGGAGGCCCGCCGGGAACCGACAGCGTCACCCGTATCGTGTCACCCGGTGCGAATGCCGTGCCCGGCGAAGGCGACTGGCTGGTCACGGAGCTGTCGGGCGTCCCTCCGGGCATGACCGAGTCCGTTGACAACACGAGTTGATGGACGGCGGCGATGCTCTCGGCGTCGGCGAATCGCATCCCGACGAAGACCGGCATCCCCTCCCAGCCCGTCGAAACGAGGAGCCTGACAGGGATCTCCACCGAAAGGCTGTCCTCCGTCCAGGGACAGACCCCGATGACATAGCCCTCGGGCACAGTCGGATGAGGGACCCTGCTGCGCCCGGCGGTGTAGAGCTGCCAGTCTGCGATGACGCCCTCGGCCTCCGACGCGGACAGGCCCGGGAGGGCCTCCGGATGATACGGCCTGAAGAGCGGTCCCACATTCCAGAAGACGCTCACGGGAGAACCCCTCGGAACCTGCGTTCCGGCAGGCGGATCCTGCCGGATCACCTGGCCCATCGTCTCGAGGTCTCCGTACTCGGACCACTGGCCCGCGAGGACCAGCCCTGCCGACTCGATGTCGCGCTGTGCGTCCTGCCGGGGACGGCCGGTCACGTCGGGGACCACCACGGGCTGGGCGTTGGCCCCGAGCGCGGTGACGAATCTGGGCGTCCTGAAGGACAGCGGCGCCACCAGGGCGCCGGCCGCGAAGGCCATGGCGGCTCCCACTATCGCCAGAACGAGGAACCTCTGGAGACTGCTCATATCTCCCGAATCCAGGCCACTGCGAAGTGCCCGTCGATCAGTCGATCAGGAGGGAATATGTCAAGCACCCCTTCGCTGACAAGAACGGAGGGTGCCGGGAAGTCCAGTCTCCTGAAGCCCGGGGACGACTCCTCGAACCACGACACCTGCCCTGTGCACTCTTCGGGCTCGAGGCTGCAGACGGAGTAGACCAGGATCCCCCCGGGAGCAAGGGCGCCCGCTCCGGCGGATATCAGGCGCCTCTGGACAGCCACGCACTCCTCGAGCCTCGACGCCGACCATCTCCACCTGGCGTCCGGCCTTCTCCGCAGGACGCCGGTCGAAGTGCATGGCGCATCTATCACCACCTTGTCGCAGGCGGAGAAGGGCAGTGCGGTTCCGTCGGCCACCACGGCCAGGCTCCTCGACCACCCGAGGCGGGAGCGGTTCTCCAGCCATCTCCCGATCCGCGCGCGTGAGATATCGACCGCCGCCAGAACTGCAGCCCCGGCGTCGAGGTGAGCCGTCTTGCCCCCGGGGGAAGCTCCCACCTCGACCATCCTCGAGCCCGGGAGCCGTGCGGCGCCCTCGCCCACGATCGCAGCCCCCTCGTCCTGGATGTAGGCTCCATCGGGAATTCGGTCGGGCTCCATCGGCCCCGACCTCTCGTAGACCCTGTACCCGGAGAGCCAGCGCCCGGGTGTGCCCTCCCCGGAGGCGCCGGGGCCCGGCCAGCCGCCCAGCGGAGGGATCTCGTTGTCCCATTCCATCAACCTGATTGCATGATCCTCGCCGAAGCGGGCCGACCATCTCCGGAACAGGGTCTCGGGGTGCGAGAACCTCACCCAGGGGGGATCGTCGGCGGCCTCGCCCGTCGAGGCGAGCCTCCGGAGGACGGCGTTCACGTAGCCGGTTGCGCCCCTGCCCGTCACGCACGCCGCAGACGTCGAGACAGCCGCGTGCGCCGGGATACCGAGCACCAGGATCTGCGCGGCACCGATCCTCAGCGCGGTCAGGACCTGATCCTCCAGGTGTTCCAGCCGGCGGCTGGAGCACCTCCGAATCGCGGAGTCGAGCCTGGATCTCCAGACGACCACCTCGCGCGACAGCCTGAAGGCCAGCGCCCTGTCACGGGGATCGGAGGGCGGAGATGGCGAGCCGCCCGCCAGGATGCGGGCGGCTGCGATGCGCGACTCTGCGCCCCCGGGTTCAGCCCTGCGCGACGTTCTCCACCCTCTCGAGCCCGGGGAAGGCCTGCTTCAGCGCCCGCTCCACGCTGTACTGGAGAGTCAGTGCCGCGAACGCACAGCCCGAGCACGCGCCCTTGAGCCTGACCTTCACGACGGGGCCCTCCATTCCGACGAACTCTATGTCCCCGCCGTCACCCTGGAGCATCGGGCGTATCTTCTCGATCTCCGTCCTTACGTTCTCGGGTGTGTACTCTGCCATGAGGAGCCCTTCCAGTGTTGGGTTTGCGCAGACGATGCCCGTCCTGCGTCCGGCGACCGGTCGTCGCCGACGATTATAACTCCCCGTGGGCCCCCAGGAGTTCCAGCGCCCTCGCGGCCGGCTCGAATCCCGGGTTGTCCTCCAGAGCGGCGCGGAACCATCCCTCGGCGGCTTCGGTGCGGCCTTCCCCGGCTTCCAGGAGGCCCAGGTCGTAGAGCGCCTCGGTCCTGTTCAGGCTGACCCCGTCCGTCCGCGAATAGGCCCTTTCGAGGGACTCGACGAACAGGGCCCTGGCCGTGTCGACGCGTCCGGCTCCGTAGTTGGCGAGAGCATCGTAGAAGGGCATGTTCACGCCGGAATCGCTGACGGATCCCCCGGTTGCCAGGACCAGTCCGGCCGCGAGCAGGGCTCCGGCCGGGGCAAGCGCCAGGCCCCTCTTCCACCTCCGGGCGAAGCGGGAGGCGACCGGCAGCAGGACGAAGGGGATGCAGGGCAGTCTGAGCCGCGACGTGACGAAGAAGAGCACCACACCGAGCGCAAGCAGGGCCGACCAGAGAGCGGCGAAGATGTCCGCCCGCGAGAGGCGGCCTGCCGCCAGGGCCCCGGGGAGCATGAGGAGGACGAGCACGGCCGGGACGCAGAGCGGCGACGGGAGCAGCAGGATCCTCAGGGGAAGCGAGTAGCGCCTGCAGTAGTACATGTCGTAGTTGCCCGGGATCTCGAGCGGCGACAGCATGTACAGGACCTTGCGGCCCATGAGGGAGAGCCAGCGGAGCGGACTCTCCAGTGCGCTCCGGACGGCCCTCGCCGTCCACCACGAAGAGACGGCCGAAGGGCTCAGTCCCTGCGGGGCCAACCGGATCGAAGCGGCCTCCACGTTGTCCGAGTACGGCTCTCCAGGGGTCCGGGGAACCCAGACCGGTGCAAAGGCCGTGTGACCGTCCGCCTCCGGCCCGTTCCCGAGGTAGAGATTTATCCCGCCCTGGCTCGACACGAGGTCCCCCGGGTCACCCCGCAATGCGTTCACGGACCAGACCGCGGCGAGAGGGAGCAGGAACAGGGGGAGCCTCTTCAGGCCCGGAAGCAGCCCCGTCCGATGGACGGCAAGCGGCAGCAGCAGGATCGAACCGGGTCGCGCGATGGCCGAGAGGCCGAGCAGGAAGAGGCCCCAAGCGGGCCGCCCGGAGTCGAGCAGGAGGAACGAGCCGAGGAGGAGCAGAATATAGAGCGGCTCGATGAGCAGGGTGCCCGAGAGGAAGAACATCGGCGCCCAGCATGCCCAGGCCAGGGAGATCAGCAGGGCGGGCGTCCGGTCCGCGAATCTCGAGGCGGCAGCCGAGAACGCAGCGGAGCAGGCGATCACAAGAACAGCCGACAGGATGGTCCCCTGCAGGACTCCGGGCCCCGTCAGAGCGAACAGCGCCCCGAGGAGCCAGGGATACAGGGGCGCCCTGAAGTACGGGGCATAGGAGAAGACGTCTCCCCTTGCCACGGCCGAAGCCCACTCGTAGTGCCATCGGGCGTCTACGACGGGGTAGCCGAACAGGGGATGAGCCGAGAAGGAGGCGATGTGCGCAGCGCAGACCGCTGCGCTCAGGGCGGCGGCCAGGACTGCTGCCGGGACGGCGTGGGCGCCGGGCCTGCGCTCCACGGGCAGGGCCACCTCAGATGCCCCCGTCTGCCCTCGACAGCGAGGAGGTCGTGGAATAGCCCTCCAGGAGGGGCACGATCTCCACTCTCCCGCCGCTTCCGATCACGAAGTCGGCTCCGACGACCGTGGAGACCCGGTAGTCCCCGCCCTTGACCAGCACGGCGGGTCTCAGGGTCCGGATGAGGGACTCGGGGGTCGGCTCGTCGAAAGGGACTACCATGTCGACCATCCTGAGAGAGGCCAGGCAGAGGGCTCTCGAGTCGAAGCCGTGGACGGGCCTCCCCGGCCCCTTCAGCAATGTCACGGAGGAGTCGGTGTTGAGGCCGACGATCAGGAAGTCGCCGAAGGACCTGGCCGCCTCGAGGAGATGGATGTGCCCCGCATGCAGTATGTCGAAGCACCCGTTCGTGAACACTATTGACAGGCCCGCAGAGCGCAGTCGGTCGCATCTCGCCGAAGCCTCGTCGGCGCCGACCGTCCTGCCGCGCCCGAACTCAGGGCTCGTCATGGAGGACCCTGAGGACGTCGGCGGGTCTCACCGCATAGACCCCCGGTTCGGCGCAGGCCGCAGCCGCGGCGGCATTGGAAAGGGCGGCAGCCCTCTCGAGCGGAACGCCGGCGGCCATTCCCAGGGCCATGACGGAGATCACAGTGTCGCCGGCACCTGACAGATCGAACACGTGCCTGCTCATCGCCGGGAGTTCGAGAGGCGGAGAGTCCCCCCGCACCAGCAGGGAGCCCGCCTCTCCCAGCGTCACGAGCACCGCTCCCGCGTCGAGCTGCTCCCGGAGCCTGGCCGCGGCACGCCCGTACGCCTCCACCGAGGCAGTTCCCGCCTCCAGCCCGGCGACCCGGGCGGTCTCGTCCCTGTTGGGCTTGATCAGGTCACAGCCCGTGTAACTCATGAAGTTCCTGAACTTGGGGTCCACGGCGACAGGGATGCCCCTGCGGCGGCACTCCGACACGAGGACGGAGATGAGCCCGGCGTCTATGGTCCCCTTGTCGTAGTCCTCGAAGACGACGACCTCGACCGAGTCGAGAAGCGACAGGGCCTGTCCCCTCAGCGCTTCCGCGACCGCACCGGAAGCGGGAAGCGCGCTCTCCCTGTCCACGCGGAGCACCTGCTGGTGCCTCGCCATTATCCTGGTCTTGGCAGTCGTGGGCCTCGACGGGTCCCTGAGGACCCCCGAGACCTCTATCCCGCTCTGCGACATGAGGCCGAGGAGCAGATCCCCGTCAGCGTCGTCACCGGTCATCCCCGCCATGAAGGGCCGGCCTCCGAGCGAGCGGATGTTCATGGCCACGTTCGCGGCCCCTCCGGGCATGCTGCGGTCGCCGTCCGGCTCCAGGAGGACCACGGGAACCGGTGCCTCCGGGGAGATCCTCTCCATGGACCCCTCCAGGTAGTGGTCCAGGATGAGGTCCCCGACCACGAGGACGGGTCTGCCTTCGAACGAAGCCAGGTCTTCCCCGGCGGACTTTCTGATGTCCATCGCCACTTCTCCGTTTCGAGAGGCTTGACCCGGGGGGAGTCCGCCTGCTAGTCTCCCGTCGAAGCTCCAATCAGGAGGTGAAGATGCTCAAATCACCGCCCCGGATCAACATCAGGCCGGAGGATGCCGACGGCGAGTACAGCAACCTCGCCCTGGTCAGCTTCTCGAAGGCCGAGTTCGTCCTCGACTTCGCGAGGATGATGCCCGGGGTGCCCACCGCAAGCCTGAAGGCCCGGATAATCCTGTCCCCGCATCGCGTCAAGTCGCTGATAGCGGCGCTGGAAGGCCAGGTAAAGAACTACGAGGACAAGTACGGGAAGCTGGAGGAGGGCGATCCCCAGGCTTCCATGGGCTTCCAGAGCCCCGGTCCTCCCGGGAGCGAGGTGCAGTGAGGCGCCCCGGCTCGCCAGGCTCGCTCCTCTCCACCCTCCTCTCGATCATCTTCGCAGTGGTCCTGTGGGTCGTGGCGATCAACCGACGCACATTCGATGTGAGTGTGACGGTGCCGGTCGTGCTTCCCCAGGTTCCCGACAGCCTCGTCATACTCGAGCCGGTGGCTTCCGAGAGCGTCACGATCACATTCACGGGCAGGGGCGCGGCCATCCTCCTCGACCAGCTCAGGGGCTCCCCGCTCCTCGTTGCGATCGGCCCGGCCTCGCGCATCCCCGGAGGGCCGTGGCCGGCATCCGTGCAGAACGACCTCTCACCGTCCCTCATCTCCTGGTCGGGGGTCCCCTTCACGTCCCTGATCGTCGAGTCCTTCTCACCGGAGAGCGTGGTGCTGGAAATGGACAGGTCGCAGACGGACTCGACCATTCCGGTGAAGGTGATGGCGAGCGGACCTGTCCCGGCCAGGTTCTTCTGGTCCCGGAGCGACATGGGCACCGTCGAGGTCACCGGGGCCGCCTCCGTCATGCGGACGCTGGACAGCATAAGGACACAGCCAGTCCTGCCCGGCCAGCCGGTCCAGACAGTGGGCTTCGAGACACCCTCGTCCATCCGGGGATGTTCACCCCCTTCGACAGGAGCCTGGCTCGTAAGGCCTGTCAGGATCGTATCTTTCGATGACCTGTAGCAGTTCGGTTTACTTGACAGCCCGGAAGGGGCACTCGTAGATTCCTGCGAACTGGTTGTCCGGCTCGGCAAGTCATCGCCGCAGTGGAGGGTAATCCATCATGAGAAGTAAGCTACTGGTCAGGGTCCTCATCGTCCTCCTCTCAGCCCTGCTTCTCTACCGGATCTACGCCAGAGTCCAGTCTCACAGGATCCCGCGGGACCTCTGCCGTAGCCAGATGGAAACCCTCGCCATCGCCGGCATCAACTACATGTACCAGAACGATGGCGCAATCGCGGAGGACCTCCCCACGCTCCTCCAGTTCGCCGGGCTGCCGGACAGCTTCGCCGTCTGCCCCCTGATCTGGGCTGAGGGCCTGCACGACTCCACATACTACTACGATCCCAAGCTCCTGCTTGGTTCACAGTTCGCGATATCCTGCAACAACCTCGAGAGACACGGCGGGGTCGTGGGCGGTTTCGTGGAGAAGGAGTACCCCGACTCGCTGTTCCTCGAGCCCGACTGGGCTTCGACGTTCCGGCGGATGGCCTTCCTCCAGTATGCCGTGGAGCAGAAGACAGCCGCTTCGAGGGCCAACCTCGTCAGGGTCTCCGAGGAGGAATCCACCTTCCTGAGCAATCGCTATCCCATCGTCTTCAGGCCCTCCGCGCCGGAGGACCTCGGCCTCGACATGACGCAGATGGTCGATCCGCTCGGCGGAGACTACGTCTACGAGGTCCAGCCCGATACCGCCTATGTCTTCTACCAGAACCCGACCAGACGGGGCAGGGCCAGGGGTGACTCCGTCGTCGTCCAGACCTGGAAGTTCGTAGCCTGGACGACATCCGATCCCGAGAGTTCGCGCGTCGAGGTCTATTACCAGCATCCTGTGAGACTGCCGAGCATCGCCGAGGGCGCGGGTCCCGGCGAGAACGACAAGCTCGTCGTCATCAGGCAGTGGGATGTCAGCGAGCTCGGCACACTGCAGATGGACGTCCGCGAGGTCGACCTCCTCGAGAATCCCCGGTGGGAAGTCCTGATGCAGATCCGCGATTCGGCGACAACTCAGTAGCCGCCCTGGAACCTTCCCGGCGCGTGCCGGTAGATACCCTGGACGAGCACGCAGAGTCTCTCTCTGGGGGGCGGGCCTCGTGCCCGCCCGATCCGACGAAGGGGGGAAGATGAAGAGCTTCCTCGACATCGAGGAGAAGATAGCTTCGAGCGAGAACCAGTACGTCCTGGCGCTCGCGACGGCGAAGAGGGTGAGGCACCTGAGATCGGGCGCCCCAGCCCTCCTCCCCGCCACGGCATCCAGGAGGGCGATCGAGCTCGCACTGGAGGAGATCGCACGAGGCCAGCTCGAATACAAGCTCCCGGAGAAGCAGGAGTCCTGATGTTCCGGGTCTCACCTGGAGGAGTTTTCCCATGAGGTTCATCGCGCTGATGGCGGCTGCCGCACTGCTGGCCGTGGCCGGCTGCGGGACTTCACAGACGAGCCCGGGCTCGTCCGATTCCGTAGTGGTCCTGGCGAAGGTCGGCAGCGAAGAGATCACCAACGTAACGCTCCGCAACGAACTCGACATGATCCCCCCGTACCAGAGGTCCAGCTTCGAGACCCCGGAGGGCCAGCGCACGCTTCTCGACCACCTGATAGAGAGGGATCTGCTGATCCAGGCCGCCGAGGACGCCGGGCTCGAGAACGACTCGACCGTCAAGGCTCAGGTGGAGCAGGCCATGCTGCAGGTGGAGTATGCGAGACAGCGTGCTCTGATAACCGCCTACTACGAGAACAACGTTGTCAATGCAGTCACCGTCCCGGACTCGGCGGTACGGGCGTACTACGATCAGCATGTCACCGACATCTACTTCCAGCCCGAGCAGGTGAGGGCATCCATGATCCTCACCTCCGATGCTGCGAAGATGGCCGAGGCGAAGACCGCGCTCGAAGGTGGGGCGCCGTTCGACTCGACCGCCATGAGCTTCAGCGACCATGCCGCCACCGCTCCCCAGGGCGGCGATCTGGGATGGATCTCCGCCGACTCGCCGATCCCCTACCTCGGCAGCCAGCCCGACATCGCGCAGGCTCTGTTCGCCGCATCGACGGGTGATCTCGTCGGCCCCTTCACCACCGACCTGGGCCAGGTCCTCCTGAAGGTCACCGAAAGGAAGGAGGCCGGGCCGAGGCCTTTCGACGAGGTCAGGGAGTCCATCGTGAACATCCTCCGGCCGGCACAGGTGAACGACTACTACCGCAACACCGTGCTCCCCGGTCTCCGCGACGAGTATGGCGTAGAGGTCAACGAGGACGCCTTCCTGCCGGGCCTCGATGTGCCTCCCGACTCGCTCATGAAGATCGCCCAGGGACTGATGGAGTCGAGCCCGGACCGGGCGATCAGGTACTTCCAGCTCTACCTGGATCGCTTCCCTGACGATCCCAAGGCGTACCAGGCCCAGTTCCTAATCGGCTTCACCTACTCCGAGTACCTGCACGACTACGACTCGGCCAGGCAGGCATTCAGGACCATGATCACCCGCTTCCCGGATTCCGAGCTGACGGACGACGCGCAGTGGATGATCGACAACATGCAGACTCCTCTGGACAGCCTGGTCCCGGCTGATTCCGCCGCGGCCCAGCAGGGAGGCTCGCACTAGTCGCTTCCGTCAGGGAATGACAGGGGGCCCCCGGGCCCCCTGTTCTTTTCGTTGCGGCAATTCTCCGGGGCGGGTCATATTCGAGCTTCGGAGAGGCTCGAGAGAAGAGAGCGGGGGGAATCCGCATGCTTCGAAGGATGATCGTCCTTGCTGCCCTGACAGGCGCCGCCTGCGCACCTGTCTCCAACGGGACCGGAGCTTCCGCCGACCGGGCACAGGCCATGCTGGAATCCGGCGACTATGCCGGTGCCGAGAGGGTCTTCGCGAGCCTGATCGAGCAGGGCCCGGACGACCCCGCGCTGTCCGACTGGCTGACCGGCCGGGGGATCGCCCTGCTTCGTCTCGGAAGGATCGACGAGGCGCGCCTTGCCGCCTCGAACGCGTCGGCCGCCGCGCGGGATGACAGGCAGGCTGCCGGAGCCGGTCTGCTGATGGCCATGGCCGAATCGGCCGGCGGCGGACACCTCCGTTCGGTGACCGATCTCGCAGGACTCGACATCGAGAGCCTGAGCGGCTCGGAGGCCGCGATGGCCGAGTCGCTGGCCTCCGCCGAGCTGACCTCCCTGTCCATCGCGGAGCTTCAGAGGTCGAGGGCCACGGGATGGCTGGAGCCCTGGGTTCTCCTCGAGCTCTCCTCTAGGTACATCGCATCGGGCGACGCCGACCGGGCGTCGCTGACCCTCTCCGAGCTGGACCGCCTCTACCCTGGCTTCAGAGAAAGGCACGGCGGGCTGCAGGCCCAGCAGACCGGTGCCGGAGCGTACATCGCCCTCCTGCTGCCCCTCACGGGTGAAGGCTCCGCGTACGCCGGCCAGGTCAGGAACGGGGTGGAGCTGGCATTCTCCCGCGAGGCGGACCAGGTCTCCGGACTGCCCTCGCTGTCGGTGCTGGACACGAAGGGCGACAGCGGAGAGCTCACGAGGCTGGCCTCGATGCTCGGAGACGACGCGAACTGCCTGGCAGTGATAGGCCCGATGACGAGCCGCGAGACCATGTCGATAGCTGGACTCGCGGCGGGGAAGAAGCTCGTCTTCCTCTCCCCCACCGCGACATCTGCAGACGTGGACAAGCTGGGCGACTACGTTCACCGACTCGCGGCATCGAGCTCGGACGAGGCTGCCGCAGTCGCCGAGTATGCCGTGAATACCGCAGGATGCCGTCGGCTTGCGATCCTCCACAGCTACACGTCCGCATCCGTGGCTCAGGCGGAGCAGTTCACGGCCACGGTGGAGGACCTCGGAGGGGAGATCGTCGCCACGAAGGCCTTCAACACCGACGACACGGACTTCCGTTCGCAGATAATGGGAATCAGGGGAGCGGGCGCCGACGGGGTGTTCCTCCCGGTGACCGCATACGAAGCCATCCAGATCGCCCCGCAGTTGAAGTTCTATTCGGTCGACGCCCCGATGTTCGGGACTTCCGGCTGGGACAACGAGGTGGTGCCGAGGATGGCCGGGGAGTCGGTGGAGGGAGCCGTCTTCACATGCTCGTTCGGCAGCTCCTCGGTCTACCCGCCGACGGCCAGGTTCGTCTTCTACTACAAGCGAGCCTACTCGGAGGACCCTTCGCTGCTGGCCGCTCAAGGCTACGACGCATCATGCATCCTCATAAAGGCCTGGTCGGACGGATGCAGGACCAGGCAGTCCATCGAATCCTACCTGAACCGCATGGGAGTCTATTCGGGGGCCGCCGGAATGAGCACCATCGGCTCCAGGACCGAGGTCAGGGTCGCCCTCCCGATTGTGACCATCGTCGAAGGCGAGATCGTTGGCATCGACTAGCCTGTGGTGGGGCATCGACATCGGGGGCACCACTTCCGTCGTGGGCTCCCTGTCGGCGGACGGCTTCCGGGTCTCCACGGTCATCCCGACACGCCCTGCGGATGGCCCGAAGGCCCTTCTCGAGAGGGTAGCCTCGGTCATCGGGTCCGAGGGCCCCGCAGCGGCAGGCGTAGGCGTCGGCATAGCAGGCCTCGTCGACCGCGCAAGGGGGCTTCTCCGCTTCTCGCCGAACCTGCCCGGCTGGGGGGGTCTGGAGGTCCGGGATCTCCTCCAGTCCCTCTGCGGGATTCCCGTCGTGGTGGACAACGACTGCAACGTTCTTGCATGGGGGGCCGTGAGCGAGGGCAGGGTACCGCGCACAGGCCTGCAACTGGTGCTCACGATAGGGACCGGCATAGGCGGGACGATAGTCCAGGACGGACAGGTCTTGTACGGGACGGGCCTCGCCGGCGAGTTCGGGCACATGCCGGTGGAGGCCTCCGGTCTCCAGTGCCCCTGCGGATCGACGGGCTGCTGGGAGCGCTACGCAGGCCTGGCCGCGCTGCTGCGCTACTGCCTCGAGGAGGGATGCCCGATCGGCGATTCCCGTGAGGCGGCAAGGCTCGCACGTGCCGGAGACACCCGCTGCATAGCCGCCTTCGCCGAGTTCGGACGATGGCTCGGGATAGGGATGGCCGGCCTGGCGAACTGCTTCAGCCCTGAAGGCTTTTTCCTCGCTGGAGGCCTGGCCGGCACCTGGGACCTGTTCGAGGGCGCGGCTTCGAGGACCTACTGCTCCAGGTGCGCCCATCCCTGGAGCGTCGAGATCGTCGAGGCGGCGGCCGAGGCCGGTGCCGCGGGCGCCGCTATGCTGGCGAGAGACCATCTGGCGTGAGCCCGCTCCTGTGTGCGATAGCCCTGCTTTCCCAGCAGCAGCCACCGGACAGCGACTCCCTGGAGCAGCCCCAGATAGAGACGGTGGCGTACGCCGCCGATTCCCTGCTGATGAAGGTCGCCTCGCGCGACATCGTCCTCGTCGGTTCCTCCAGGATCGACTACCGCGACATGAGCCTCCAGGCCGATACGGTTCGATACACCGAGTCGATCGGCAGCCTGGACGCGACAGGCGCGCCCGTGCTCTTCGACGCGGGCGAGTCGATCACCGGCTCGAGGATGCTCTACAGCCTGAGGACCCGGAGGGGCAGGATCGTCGGAGCGGGCTCCCACTACGAACTCGGCTACTACCAGGGAGCCTCGATAACCCAGGTGGGACGCCGGGAGTACAACATCGTCGACGCGAGGTTCACCACGTGCGATCGCGACTCGGCTCCGGACTACTACTTCTACAGCCCGCAGATGAAGGTCTACCAGGATGACAAGGCCGTCGCCAGGCCCGTCTACCTCTATGTCGCGGACACCCCGGTGTTCTACTTCCCCTACTGGGTGTTCCCCATCCGCACCGGAAGGCAGTCGGGCTTCACCATCCCGAAGTTCGGCCAGACGACCAGGGACGGAAGGTATCTCAGGGGCATAGGGTACTATTTCGCGCTGTCCGACTACATGGACCTGCTCGTGCAGGGCGACATCATGGAGAGGACACGCTTCGCAATGTCGGTTCAGGAGAGGCACAGCCTCCGGTATGTGCACCACGGGACTCTCAGGATAGAAGCCAGGCGGGAGTTCGAGACGCATCTCGACAGGTGGCGCCTCTTCGGGGAGCACCTCCACGACTTCCCGGACGGGACGACCGTCAGGCTCAGGGGAGAGTTCCTCAGCGACAGGAACTACCTCCACGAGACGCAGGAGACCCCCGAGGGAAGGATGGAGCGGGAGGTCAGGTCCTGGCTCAGCGTCAACAGGAGCCTCGGGAGGGCATCCGTCCAGCTCGTGCTCGACCGGACCCAGTACCTCGCCACGAATCCGGACAGCATCCCCGGCGAGAAGGAGCTGGACCAGGACCTCCCCGACATCAGGCTGAGCGTCCCGGCATCCCCGCTCTTCAGGACCCCGGCCGATCCGACCCGGCGCAGGATCTGGCATTCCCTCTACTGGAGCCTCTCGTCGCACTACGTGGCCGTCGACAACCGGACCGAGGACAGCAGGTTCACCCACTCCGGGATGAGGACCGGAGCGGATGTCAGCGCCTCGTCGAGGCTGTGGGGCATCCTGGGTCTGACTCCCAGGATCACCGGAACCGCGACCATGTACGATCGCGACAGAGCGGGCGGAAGGTATCCGTGGTGGCTCGCGGGCTCCGCGAGCCTGACTGCGACGACCGACCTTTACGGCGTCTTCCAGACATCTCTGTTCGGCTTCACCGCCTTCAGGCACACGATCACCCCCAGCGCCACGCTCTCGTGGGCCCCCGGGACCTACCTCGCCTCGACGGAGGGAGGAGGCCTGGAGCCGGCTCCATCCGACTCCGCCGCGGACAGGTTCTTCTCCTTTTCCGATATCTCCGCTCCCTCGCACGCCAGGACGGTCACGCTGTCGCTCTTCCAGAGCCTCGAAGCGAGGCGCATGGTCAGAGGCCAGGTCGACAAGATCCAGCTCGCCAGTCTGGAGCTGAGCACCACGGCCGACCTGCAGAGGAGCGACACGGTCTTCACCCCCCTCGACGCATCGCTCGAGCTCACTCCGATCCAGCAGCTCTCTGCCACGGCTGACGCCTCATGGGACTTCTACGCCTCGAGGCTGACCGATGTGAACTTCACCACGACCTTCCGCCTCGACGGCACGGACAGGACTCTCATGCCGGACAGCATCCCGGCGTCCGCGGGCATGCCCTGGCGCGTCTCGCTCTCGCACTACTACAGGCTGGGGCTGGGAGAGCAGAGAGACCTGAGCAAGCTCCGGGCCTCGGCGGCCCTCGGCCTCACGCCGGGCTGGAGCGTAGAATACAACGCCTACTACGATCTGCTGGAGGGATCCTTCGTGAACCAGAGCTACACCCTCATACGCGACCTCCATTGCTGGGAGGCGATGTTCACGAGGAACATCTCCGACACCGACACCGGCTTCTACTTCAGGATAAACATCAAGGAACTGCCCGACATCAAGATAGAACAGAGGGTCAGCAGCTTCTAGAGCGGCTGGCCGGAAGGAGGGGGACATGGGCTGCGAGAACCTCGACGCCATAAAGGGTGCCATCCTCATCGAGAGGCAGGGCAAAGCCTTCTACACGAGGACCGCAGGGGCTGCATCCTCGCCTGCGGTAGCGAGGCTGTTCACGACGCTCGCCGAGGAGGAGGCGAAGCACGAGGCCTGGCTGGAGCGCCTCTTCGTGGAGATGTCCACGGAGGGCACCACGAAGGGGATCGTAGCGGCCGAGTACGAGAGCGTTCCCAGTGCGATCTTCACTGAGGAGTTGCGGAAGGAGATCGGAGCGGCATCCTACGAAGCCGCCGCGATCTCCGCGGCCATGGCCCTGGAGCAGCGCGCGGTCGACTACTACTCCGGGGGCGCCGAGGGCTCCGGTGACCCGGCCTGCAAGAGCCTCTTCGGTCTGCTCGCGGACTGGGAGAGGACGCACCTGGAGCTGCTCTCGCGCATCGACAGGGAGCTTCAGCAGGCTGTCTGGTTCGACAACTCCTTCTGGCCATCGATCTGAACGGACCGGCCTCTTCGTGGGTTTGCCCGTTTATAGGCCCCTGCTGATGATACTGGGTCATGATACTCGACGGACAGCGATGCAGCGCGGACTTTGGCCCGATCTACCGCTTGACATGCGGTTCCGAGCCTCCTACTGTATCGCAAAGGTCGGCTGAAAGGGGGTGACTTCAGTGACCAAGAAGGATCTGGTTACGCACGTTGCTACGAAGGCCAAGCTCTCCAAGAAGCAGGCCGGGATGGCAGTCGACGCTTTCCTCGGCGGCGTCATGGAGGCCATGGCGAAGCGTGAGAAGGTCAGCCTCGTCGGCTTCGGCACCCACAGCGCCAAGATGAGGGCTGCTCGGAGGGGCGTGAATCCCAAGGACCACAAGCAGGTCCAGTATCCCGCCAAGTGGGTTCCGCACTTCAAGGCTGGCAAGACGCTCAAGGAGATCGTCGAAAAAGGCAAGATCAAGAGGCGCTAAGCCGGCAGACAAGGTAGCGGGGAGGGCGTCTCCGCGTCCTCCCCGAGTTTCCATCCCCCCGGAAAAATGCCTTCGGACGTTTCAGTCGTAATAGTCACCTACAACAGCTCCGCGACGGTCGGCGCCACGCTCGACTCCATCGCGGGCCTCCCCGCGTCCGAGAGGCCCTGCAGCGTGGTCGTGGTGGACAACGCATCCACCGACTCGACGGTCGAGGTCTGTTCCTCGCGCCCGGGGGTCTCGGTCATCAGGAATCCGGTCAACCTGGGCCTTGCGGCAGCCAGCCGCACAGGCTCGGCCACTGTCGCGGGATCGGGCCTCCTCCTGCTGAATCCGGACGTGACTGTCCTCGAAGGCTCCATCGATGCTCTCGCTTCCTTTGCCGACTCCAATCCAGCAGCGGGCGTGCTCGGACCGGCGATGTCCGGACCCGATGGCGCGCCACAGTCCACTGCAAGGACCTTCCCGACGATTGCGGACATACTCGGGCGCAGGACGGCCCTCGGCAGGATCCCGCCGTTTCGGAGGGCCGTGGAGAGGCACCTCCATCCCGTAGGGAGGGGTGAGGCGGCGAAGGTGGACTGGCTCAGCGGGGCCGCGCTCTTCCTGCCCCCGGCGGGCAGGGCCGCCCTCGGCGGGCTGTCGCCCCGCTTCTTCCTCTACTTCGAGGACGTCGATCTCTGCTGGCGCTGCTGGAAGGCGGGGCTCGAAGTCTGGTTCGTCCCCTCGAGCAGGATGATCCACCAGTGCCGCAGGGCGAGCGCAGGGCGCCCGGGCAGGGCTCTGTGGCTCCATCTGAGGAGCATGCTTAGATTCTTCGCCGACCATCCGGGGATCGCCTTCGGAGCAGGTCGGAGGAGAACATGAGAAGTGCCGGAGCCCGTGCGGTGTCAGTCGCCATGCCGATCGGGGACCTGTTCCTCGTCACCGGGCTCTTCATGCTCGGCTGGTGGCTGAGGCACCGGGCGCTCCCCGGGCTGATCCTCTCCGTATTCGGCAGGAGCACGGACCTGAGCGTCCCTCCCACGAGCTACCTCGTTCCGGGGCTGGTGATGGGAGCCGTCCTGGTGATCCTCCTCCAGGCCTTCGACGTCTACAGGCAGAGCTGGGGCCTGGTTCACATAGAGGAGCTGGCCTGGCTCATCAGGTCGACATTCATGGCCGTCGTCATCACCTTCGCATGGACCTTCGCCACGAGGCAGCTCTTCTTCTCCCGGTTCGTCCTCGTCTTCGCTCTCCCGCTCGCCCCTATAGTTCTCGCCCTGTGGCACTCGGCGTGCCGAAGGGCGGCAAGGGCCGCCCGGCTCCACAGGGGACAGGCCCGCAGACTGGCCATATACGGCTGCGGTTCCCTCGCGGCGGACCTCGCGGCGCACGCGGAGAAGAGGGCCGAGGTTCCAGGCAGGGTCGTGGGCTTCGTGAGGCCCGCCACTTCAAGAGAGGCGCCTGCCGATGTCCCGGCGGAGTCCCCGGACGACCTCAGGCAGTGGCTGGCGGAGCGCCAGGTCGAGCAGCTTGTGATCGCCGACACGACCATCTCACGCGAGGAGCTTGCCTCGGTGGTCTGGTTGTGCGAGCACTCGGGGCTCTCATACCAGCTCGTGCCCGACGTCTTCGGGCTCCTCCGCCGGACGACGCGGGTCACGAGCATCGGCGGAGTGACGCTCATCGAGTCAGTCCCGGCACCGCTCCGGGGGTTGCGCAGATGGCTCAAGCGTGCCCTCGACCTCTCCGTCGTCTGCGTCGCCCTCCCCCTCCTTGCAGTCCCGGCGCTCGTCATCTCGCTCGCGATAGTGCTGGACACCGGATTCCCCGTCTTCTTCGTCCAGACGCGCCAGGGCCGCGACAACAAACTGTTCAGGATGATCAAGTTCCGCTCCATGAAGGCGGGAGCCGACAGGGACCAGGGATTCCTCGACGGCATCAGGAGGGCGACCAGCCCGGTCTTCAAGGTCAGGGACGACCCGCGGGTGACCAGGATCGGACGCTTCCTCAGGAGCTGGAGCCTCGACGAGCTCCCGCAGCTCTGGAACGTGTTCAGGGGCGAGATGAGCCTCGTCGGCCCCAGGCCTCCGGTTCCGGAGGAGTTCGAGATGTACTCGGAGCGGCATCTGAAGCGCCTCGAGTCGACTCCCGGGATGACCGGCATCGTCCAGGTGTCCGGCAGGAGCCAGCTCGCCTTCGAGGAGATGGTCAAGCTCGACCTGTACTACGTGGACAACTGGTCGATATGGCTCGATCTCTCGATCCTCCTGCTGACTATCCCGGCCACGCTCTCTCGAAGGGGGGCCTACTAGGCATGTCCGACGGTCCCCGTCCCTCGCGGCTCGAGGAGGGAAGCGTCCTGAACGACCCCAGGCTCCGATACCTCAGGCGCAGCGTCTCCTCCACGAACGCCTTCGTTGCCACTCCATTCGGCAGGAAGAAGCTCCGGTACTTCGACTACACGGCGGCTGGCCCCGCGTTCGAGCCGATAGAGGACGTGATCCGCTCGGAGGTCCTGCCTTACATGGCGAACACCCACACCGAAGGGAACTCGACCGGGCACAGGATGACCTGGCTGGTCGACAGGGCCCGCAGGAGGATCGCCGAGAGCCTCGGAGCGACGCAGGATGACGTCGTTCTCTTCACGGGCAGCGGCTCGACCGGTGCCATCAACCACCTGATCCAGGCGATGGGCCTCCGCGTGCCCGACCAGCTCTCGGAGTTCTGCGGCTGTCGCAGCAGGCTCCCGGTCGAGATGAGACCCATGGTTTTCCGCTCGAGGATGGAGCATCACTCCAACGACATCTCGTGGCGGGAGAGCCTTGCCGACACCCGGTTCGTCGGCTTCGACGTGAATGGCAGGATCGACTGGAGGGACCTGAGGAGACAGCTCGGGGAGCCGGAGGTCCTGGAGAGGCCGGTCAGGATAGGCACCTTCTCAGCGGCGTCCAACGTCACGGGGATCATCAACGACTGCGACGCCCTGGCCGAGACGATGCACGAAGCCGGGGGCCTGGCCTTCTTCGACTACGCTGCGGCCGCGCCCTACCTGCCGGTCGACCTCCATCCCGGCGGGGACGAGTCGAAGAGGAAGGACGCCGTCTTCATCTCCACCCACAAGTTCATAGGGGGCCCGCAGACTCCGGGAATCCTCGCGGCGAACAGGGCCCTGTTCACGAACAGGGTCCCGGTCACCCCGGGAGGCGGCACGGTCCTGTATACCTCGCCCTGGGATCACAGGTATCTCGGTGCGCTCGAGCTCCGGGAGGAGGGCGGCACTCCGCCGATCGTCCAGATCATCAGGGCAGGGCTCGTGTTCCAGCTCAGGGGCCTCATAGGTCCCGAACTCATCAGGCGTGCGGAGCACGAGATAGTCGCCCGGGCCCGGGAGAGGCTCCTGTCGAATCCGGATGTGACGGTGCTGGGCAACACGGAGGTCGAACGGCTGGGCATGTTCTCCGTGATCTTCTGCGGAGGGGACCTTCATCACAAGCTCGCCGTCAGACTGCTCAGCGACCTCTACGGGATCCAGGTCAGGTCGGGCTGCATGTGCTCGGGAACATACGGACATGACCTGCTGGGGATTTCCGAGGATCACTCGCGTGTCATCCGCTGTGCCCTCGACGAGGGCGACGCCTGGGCGAAGCCGGGTTGGGTGAGGATCTCCCTCTCGCCGGCCACGAGCCACGAAGACCTGGAGTTCCTCCTGGACTCGGTCGACGAGCTGGCCGCACGGTGGAGGGACTACGAACATCTGTACGCAAGGGATGCGGATGGCGAGTTCGTCTGGTGCGGATCCGACTACCAGGAGAGGTTCGAGGAACCGAAGCTCTCGATTCCGGGCCGCTGAAGAGGTCCTGGAGAGGGGCGGCGTCATGGAGCACAGGATAGTCCAGGCCAGTTGGAAGAGCCGCGGAAGCCTGGCCAAGGTGATCTCCGAGATGGAGGAGGAGGGCTGGAGCGTCGCCACGCTGGGCGAGGTCTTCAACGGGAGCGTGCTGGTGATGATGAGGGACGGCTCGAGGTGGTCCCACGAGGTCATCCAGCTCTTCTGGAAGATGCGTGACGGCGTGGAGCAGATGGTGAAGGAGAAGGAGAAGGCGGGATGGCAGGTGGCCGCCATAGGCGACTGCCTGGGAGGCGCCGTGATGATCCTCAAGAAGCCGGCCGTCCCGTAGCTTCCACCTGCCGGAGTGCTCCGCAGCCCCCGCGCTTCGCGCGGAGCCTGTCCGACTCGATGCTGCAGCGTGTGAGGGCCGGGGTGGAGTCGAGGAGATCCGTCATGCCCGCCGCCGAAGGCGGTCACGCACCTCGACCCCCCGGACCGCAGTGTCTGCCTGCGCCTCCAGAGTGACTCCAGGGGATCGAAGTCGCCCGACACCTCCCGCTCGATCTTCCTGGTGACGGTCATCTGCCCGATTGCCCGGATCCGGTCCGGGAGGCGCTGCGTGAACCAGCCGGTTGCCCCTGCGTCGACCCTGTCCGCGTCGGCCGCCAGTGGATACGGAGCCGGGCCCGGAGATGGCCATGAGCCTCCGCAGAGTCGAGCCGGACTCGCCGCCAGGCCCGTAGCAGCCTCGGAGGAGCACGGCCCCGGCAGGCGTCTCGAACTCCTCGATGGCGAGGCGGGTTTCCGGACCCGTGTTGCACCTCCGATTCCGCCTCGATATGCTCTCCGCCGGATGAAGGGAGAGAGCGGTCGATTTGGCCCGCCCCGACCTCGGAAGGGTCTCTCCAGAGGTGATCACATCAGGTATGTGTTGATATCCAATCCGATACGAGACCGTGCCTTCGGGCAGGCTTCTTGCTCTTGTCGTATGCCATCAACAGAAGGGGGGCCGTCATGGCCGTAAGGAAGATAGCTGGCAAGGAGCTGCCGGTGGTCACGGCAGTGAAGGACAGGAAGGTCCTGGTGGACTTCAGCGCGACCTGGTGCGGACCGTGCAGGATGCTTCATCCCGTGCTCGAGCAGATCTCGGGCGAGATCGCGGGATGGGACTTCTACGAGATCGACGTCGACGAGGCCGGAGCCGAGGCCAACAGCCTTGGAATCCGCAGCGTCCCGACGATGGTGGTCTATTCGGAAGGCCGCGAGGTGGACAGGCTGATCGGGTTCCGTGACAAGGCCCAGCTGAAGAGCCACCTCGAGGGACTCGCGAAGGCCCCGGGAAAGTAGAGTGGCTCCACTCGACCTGAACCCGGGTTTCGTCGGCCCATCGGCCGGGACAGGCGGAGAGGCCGACCTTGTCATTGCCGGCGGTGGACCCGCCGGACTCGCCGCAGGACTCTATGCAGCCCGCTACAGGATAGGCACCGTCATAGTCGAGGGATATGCGCCGGGAGGCCAGCTCGTCCTCACCGACCGGATAGAGAACTACCCCGGAGTGGCCTCCACGACCGGCAGGGAGCTGGTGGCAGCCATGCGCGGCCAGGCCGTCGAGGCCGGATGCACGATGGTCTCGAGTCACATCCAGGGCTCCTCCGTCAGAGGCGACGGCAGAGTATCGATTCTGACGGACGGCGGGGAGTACGCGACCGCTTCGCTCATAATCGCGACGGGGGCCGCCCCGTCGAAGCTCGGTGTGCCCGGAGAGGAGAAGTACTACGGGCGGGGCGTCAGCTACTGCGCTACCTGCGACGCCCCGTTCTTCAGGGGCCGGAGCGTCCTCGTGGTGGGCGGCGGCGATAGCGCCGTCAAGGAGGCCCTCCACCTGGCCAGCTTCGCCTCGTCCGTGACCCTTGTCCACAGGCGGGACGCCCTCCGGGCCGAGCCCGTGCTCGCAGAGAAGATCCTGCGCCACGAGCGGATCAGGATCCTCTGGAAGACCCGGCTGCTGGAGATCGCCGGTACGGATGCGGGGGTGGACAGGGTGATCCTCGAGACCCCGGACGGCAGGCGGGAGCTTCGGATGGACGGGGTCTTCGTCTACGTAGGCAGGAAACCGGCGACGGCTCCGTTCTCGGGTCTGGTCGACCTCGCTCCGGACGGTTCCGTCGCGACGGAAGAGATCGTACACACTTCGAGGGAGAATGTCTTCGCGGCAGGTGACGTCACCGACCACGAGCTGCGCCAGGTGGTCACGGCGGTCGCCGACGGCGCCCGCGCGGCCTCGGCGGCCTATGCCTACCTGCAGCACCTCCCGGGAAGGCAGGGATAGATGGCCCTCCTGTCTGCCGCCGATGCGGAACAGGTGAAGAAGCTGTTCGAGACGCTGAAAAAAGACGTCCACATCCGCATGTACACGCAGAAGCTGAACTGCGAGGGCTGCGCCGACACCGAGGCGATCCTCTCGGAGCTCGGCAGTCTCTCCGACAGGCTGAAGATAGAGACGCTCAACGCCCTGACCGAGCCTGACAGGAAGGAATCGGACGGTGTGGAGATGGTCCCGGCCGTGATCGTGTCCGACGGCACGCACACGAGGGCCAGGCTCTACGGGACGCCGTCTGGATACGAGTTCACCACTCTCCTGACGGCCATAGTCGACGCCGGCTCGGAGGCGCAGAACCTCGAGCAGGGAACGCAGGACTTCCTCGAAGGGCTGACGCGCGAGCTCCGCTTCAGGGTCTTCGTGACGCCCACCTGTCCGTACTGCCCGCGCGCCGCGGTCGTCGCCCTGAGGATGGCCCAGAAGTCGTCCCGGGTCAGGGCCGAGGTCATCGAGGCAAACGAGTACCCCGACCTGTCGATGAAGTACAGGGTCCAGGGCGTGCCCAGGACGGTCGTCAACGAGAGGTTCTTCGCGGAGGGCGCGCTGCCGGAGCAGGCGCTGGTGAAGGCCCTCGGCAAGGCGCTCGAGCTCCCGGAGGACGGCCTGGAGGTCAACCTGATCTCGCTGGCCGAAGTCCCCGCGGGGAGCTGAGGGAGAGTCGTGGCCGGCTTCTCGGCGATTGCACTTGCAGCAGTGCTCGGGACCGTGTACTTCCCGATGGACTCGACGGGAAGGCTGGGGGTCTTCGAGTTCTTCTCGCCCGACATCGAGCACTTCGTCTACAGCGAGATCGCCGCCAGGATCACCGCGATCAGGGCGGGTTCCTTCGCCACCAGGCTGGGGCTCGAGATCGACACCTACATGGGCAAGAGCTGGAACAACCCGGAGATGAAGTTCAACATCTACGGCGGGCACTGGAACATCACCTTCGAGCTGGCCTGGATGATGCGGGAGTGGGAGGCGAGGCTCTACACGGATCACGAGTGCTTCCACAACATCGACATGGAGGACACCCTCTCCGAGTACATGAACAACGTCAAGCTCGGAGGGGTCCTGTATCCGGAGAGCCTGGGAAGATCTGACGAGTTCCGCCTTCTCCCGGTCGGGCGGCCGTCGGGATGGCTCTCGTTCGGCCTCTACCGCCCGCGGGGCGGGAGCTTCCAGAAGGGCCACGACTTCAACTGGTCCATGCAGGGCGAGGTCGAAATGCCCCTGGCGGCGTGGCGCCGCTGGTCGGGGGGCCTCAGGTACCGTCCCGAGTTCTTCTTCGACAACGACGGGAGCTCGTCCTCCAGGCACCGCCTGGAAGCCTACGCACGCTATTCGCCCGGACGCACCTCGGTGGAGTTCCATCTGACGCACTATCCGATCGACACCCAGCCGTTCAGGGAGCTGGAGGGCGAGACCGACATCGGCATCAGGTTCCTCTGGTAGATCCCCAGCATCCCCGAGGCGGGGATGCGATGCGTCGCCAGCTCTCTTGCCCTGCAAGAGAGCGAGAGACCATCCAACACCGGTGCCGCTCCCAGCATCCCCGAGGCGGGGATGCGATGCGTCGCCAGCTCTCTTGCCCTGCAAGAGAGCGAGAGACCATCCAACACCGGTGCCGCTCCCAGCATCCCCTTCACTCCCCTCCAGGCCGGCCGACGATCGTGCCGTGTTGGAGAGGCACGCCCTGGAAGTGTATTATCCGGCGACGGCACAAGCCGGTTCTCCCGGGTGGACGGACGGCCCGGTGCGGGACCGCCGGCGCGCAGAGTCCCACTGCCGTGCAGGCGGCTCCGGAAGGAGCGCACACCGTTTCGTGATCCCGATCGGAACCGGCACAGGCATTTCGTCTGATCCGGGAAGGAACATGGATGGATAACCTGATCTACCTGGACAACTCGGCCACCTCGTTTCCCAAGCCTCAGGTGGTCTATGACTTCATGAAGGAGTTCTATCAGTCGCACGGGGTGAGCCCGGGCCGCTCCGGATTCGACAAGGCCCTCGAGGCGGAGGAGGTCGTCCACTCCACGCGGAAGATGCTGACGGGCCTCTTCAACGGGACGGACCCCAATCATCTGACCTTCTGCTACAACGCCACCGAGGCCCTCAACCGGATAATCCTGGGGACGCTGTCGAGGGGCGACCACGCAGTCTCCAGCAACATCGAGCACAACTCGGTCCTCCGGCCCCTGAACCATCTGCAGAGGGACGGCGGGGTCGAGGTCACGCGCGTCCCGTTCGACTCCCGCGGCTACGTCGATCCCGGAGACGTGAAGAAGGCTCTGAGGAAGAACACGAAGCTCGTGATCATCAACCACTCCTCCAACATCATCGGGACGGTCCAGCCGGTCGGGGAGATAGGTCGGATCTGCAGGGAGGCCGGGGTCCCCTTCGCGGTCGATGCCAGCCAGAGCGCCGGCGCGATTCCCATAGACGTCCAGGACATGTGCATCGACATGCTTGCGTTCACCGGACACAAGTGCCTCATGGGGCCGACCGGGATAGGCGGGGCCTACTTCGGAGAGGACGTGCCGGTGCGGGGCACTGTCTTCGGGGGCACCGGCGTCCGCTCGGCGAATCCGTTCCACCTCGAGGAGTTCCCCTACAGGATGGAGGCCGGCACCCTGAACACGGTCGGGATCGCCGGGCTCCACGCTGGAGTGAAGTGGATCCTCGAACAGGGGATGGACAGGATCCACGACAGCGAGATGCTCCTGTGGGACAAGCTCCGCAGGGGCTGTCAGGAGATCGATGGAGTCGTCACGTACTGCGCCGAAGACACCGAGAACCAGAATCCCGTCCTGAGCCTGAACGTCGAGGGGCTGGTGGCCGGGGACGTCGGGACCATGCTCGACGTTGACCACGGCATAGCAGCCCGCACCGGACTGCAGTGCGCCCCGCTGGTACACATGCAGCTCGGGACGGACAAGATCCACGGCACGGTGCGCTTCAGCGTGGGGCCCTTCAACACGTCCGGACACATCGATGCGGCAGTCGGTGCCTTGCGAGAGATAGCGTCGATCGGCAGGAAGTGATCTGCCCGATGACCGGGGAAAGGGAAGTCTGCTGATGGATGTCGTTAAAGTGGATGGCATCGAGCTTCATGTCGACGGGGATGGTTTCCTCCAGGACCCCCAGCTCTGGACCGAGGCGGTGGCAGCCGAGTTCGCGAGGCTCGACGGGACAGGTGAGCTGGGTCCGAAGCATTGGGAGATAATCAGATTCATCCGTGGCTACTGGCAGGAGTCCGACATGGCCCCGACTGTGAGGAGCCTCTGCAAGCAGTGCGGTCTCAGGCTGCAGGAAATCTACTCCCTCTTTCCGGGAGGCCCTGCGAGGGGGGCGTGCAGGATAGCCGGGCTCCCGAAGCCCGACGGCTGCGTCTAGGCGGGTGAGGGCGCCGGGCCTTCGGCGCCCCTTATCCTTGCGATCGCGCCCTCTCTGGGGATGACGGAGATCGAGGCCACCTCGGCCGGATCGAATCCCATGCAGACGGCCAGGAGCTGGCTGTAGTCGAAGACGGCCAGCTGGCGGCGGTCGCCACCCTCCTTCCTGCGGAGTTCGTTCTGCATCCTGTCGAGGTGCTCGAGGCATGTGATGCAGGAAACGACGATGATCCCGGCGTCAGTCTCATCGGTCATCGCCCGGATCTTCCCGAAGGCGAACTCGGAGGCGCTCGCGAAGCTCCCCTTCACGAAGCCGCCTGCTCCGCCGCAGCACTGGAGATCCCTGCTGTAGGCTCTCACGCTTCCTCCGAGGGCCTCCACCAGCTCGCGGAGCATGCGGGGCCTTCCCGAAGGGAAGTCGAAGCCTACCACTTCGCTGGGGAAGAGGGTGTGGCACGGGTACTGGACGGTCGCCGCCAGCCCCTTCAGAGGGAACTCGATCTCCGCTGCTATCCTGTCCGTACCGATGTCGTTGTAGAGGACGTCTATGATGTGCCTCACCACGACGGTTCCCCGGAAGGACCTTCCGGCCCTTGCCAGCAGCCCGTTGACGGCATCCCTCTTCTCCCCGTCTTCGAGCAGCTTCTTCCTCGCGATGCGGAGGGAGCTGTAGCAGGAGCCGCACTCGGTCACCAGCTCCACGCCCCTCTCCTCCGCTATCGAGAAGTTCCATGCGCTCACGGCGAGCGAGGCGATCTCGTCGGCCGACGGGAAGGTCCCGAACGCGGGACAGCAGGCGCTGCCTTCGAGGTCCACGAGCTCCGCGCCCAGACGCGGCATGGTGAGCCTCATCGCACGCTCCACGTCGGGCCGGACAGCAGGCACGTTGCATCCGAGGAACAGGCCGTATCGCATCCCGTCAGCCCTTGAACATGTAATCGTTGTCTCTCACGATGTCCGTGCCGCGAAGCATCTCCCGGAACTTCTCCAGCAGCCCGGGGAACCTGGCGATAGTGGGGGGGACCTCCTCCAACCCCACTGCTCTGCGCCTCTCCCCGACGCCACCGACCGGCTGTGTGTGACCGGTCTCGAAGACCTCGGCCACCGACGCGGGAATGAAGGTCTCGTCGTTCCTTGCCTGCCATCTGCGGATCGCCAGGCAGACCTCGAACGGATGCACGCCCATCGGGCACATCTCCTCGCAGGCGGAGCACGTGACGCACAGCCAGGGCGTCTCGTCCTCCAGCAGCTCATCCTCGAGCCCCAGCAGGACCTTCCTCACGAGGTTGCGGATGAACAGCGGGGGCGCGCCCTCGGCGGCGGGGCACCCTGCGACACAGGTGCTGCAGTTGAAGCAGTGCCTGATGTCGCCGCACTCTCCGACTATGTCACGCCACAGATCCGCTCTAGTGTTGGTGAGGTCCGGCATCGTCAGTGCTCCCCCGGAAGCGCCTCGAGGCTGGCAAGGCTGAACACCGGGCCGTCGGTGCACACGTAGGCCCTGCCGATGTTGCAGCGTCCGCACTTCCCTATCCCGCACTTCATCTTCATCTCCAGGGACAGGTGGATCCTGTCCGGGCTCACCCCCAGCCCGGCAAGGACGGGGAGAGTGTGCCTGATCATGGCCGGGGGCCCGCATACGATGACCGCGGCATCCCTGGGCATCTCCAGGCCACGGACCAGGGCCGGCACGGTGCCGACCGGTCCCCTCCAGGAGTCATCCGGCTTGTCGACCGTCACATGCAGGCGGATGTCATCCCTCTTCCCCCACTCGGCGAGCTCCTCCCTGTAGAGCAGCAGGCCGGGGCTGCGGGCCCCGTAGACCACCGTGAGACCGTCGAATGCCTGCCTGTTGCCGGGATGGAGCGCATACTCCGTGAAGGCGCGCAGAGTGGAGAAGCCGAAACCCCCGCCTACCACCAGGACGCTCCTCCCGCGCAGATCCTCGAGCGGGTAGCCGTTGCCGAGGGGGCCCCTGAGGCCCACCGTCTCTCCCTGCTCGAGGTGATGCAGTTCCGTGGTAACCAGTCCTGCACGGCTGATCGTGAAGTCGAGAAGGCGAGGCTCCATCGGGGAGGACGCTATCCCGAAGGGGGCCTCGCCCACTCCGAGGAGCGACAGCTGGGCGAACTGCCCCGGCTCGAAGGCAAACTCCTCCGAGGAGTCCACGAACGAGAGCGTGAGGGTGCGGATGCCCCCGTCCTCCGTCTCGAGCCTGTTCCGCACGACTCTCATCGGGATCGGGGCGTATGGATTCCTCATAGCGCCCCCCGTGCGGCGAAGGCCTTCAGGACCTCGCGGATGTCCAGGTTGACCGGGCACTCGGTCACGCACCGGCCGCAGCCCACGCACCCCGCCATTCCGTAGTCGTCGATGCAGTAGCTGAACTTGTGCATGATGCGCTGGCGGTATCTCGACGCGCCGGTGGGCCTGGGGTTGAAGCCGGAAGCCTGCTCGGTGAACGAAGCGAACTGGCACGAGTCCCACACGCGCTTCCTGCAGGCGGAGCCGCCGGCCTCCTCGTCGACGATGTCGAAGCAGTGGCACGAGGGACAGACATAGGAGCAGATGCCGCAGCCGATGCACCTCTCCGAGATGGCTCGCCAGACCGGATCGTCGAAGGACGCATCCAGGGAGCCCTTCAGCATGCCCGGATCGATCCCGGTCGGAGCCGCGGGATGCCCGGTCTCCTCCTCCGCCGCCGCCGTCGCCCCGCCGGGCCGGCGCCCCGCGTCGCACACGCCCAGCTTCGAAGCCAGCGCCCTGCCGCGCTCCGTCACGACATGGACCAGGAAGCTCCCCTCGCACTCCTCCAGGAGGATGTCGGATCCATCCGTGGAGAAAGGTCCGCCGCCCATGGCGGTGCAGAAGCAGGTCTCGAGGGGCCGGGCGCACCCGATGGAGACGATGGTCAGGAGGTCGCGCCTCCTCTGGTAGTAGACGTCACGGTTCGCGCCGCCGCTCAGGATCCTGTCGAGCAGAGTCAGCGCCCTCGCATCGCAGGGACGGGACCCGAACAGGACGACGGGACTGTCCGGGCAGGTGCACTCCCTCGCGTAAGCGTCCCCGGAGCAGGACGTCAGGAGCGTCTCCATGCGCGGGAGGAGCACGTGTCTCGGGGAGACCGTGCTGTTCGAACAGCCGAGGACGGCATCGGAACCCGATGCTATCGGCTCGAAGGCCACGATCCGGCCGTGCCTGACCGGGGCGAACACCACGTGCCCCCCGAGCAGGGCGTCGAGGAGCCTCGGAACCTGTCTTCCGGGGATCGCATTCACCGGATCACCCCTGCCCCGGCTCGAGCATGAAGTCCTGTGGATCCCCGGGATCGAACGCCGAGAGTGGCGCCGGGGCATCCGGGGACAGCCCGGCCCTGTACCCGAAGAGCCGCTCGACGTCGGCGCACGACTTCCTGTTCAGGGCCGCAAGGTCTATGTCCATCGGGCACGCGCGCTCGCAGGCGCCGCACTCCACGCACCTTCCCGCGAGGTGCATCACGCGCATCAGGTGGAAGGACAGCACGTCGCCCACACCCGTGCCTCTCCCGACCCAGCGGGGCCCGGTGTCGTCCACGAAGCAGCGCGTGCAGTAGCACATCGGGCATGCGCTCCTGCATGCATAACAGCGGATGCATCTGCTCATCTCGTCCGAGAAGTGCTCCCATCTGTCCCCGGCGTCCCGGGAGGAAAGTTCCGCGACGTCCCCGAAACTGTCTCCTGGCCTCTCCGGAACGCCCTCACCCACGAGGACGTCGGACAGCACTGGATTGCGGCGGACGCACACGGCGCAGCTCCTGTGCAGCACCTCATCCAGCCGGACCGTGATGGTGCCGCCGTTGGCGGAAATGACCAGGTCGTCCCCCGCCTCCTCAACGGAGGTGATGCGCCCGGGCCCGGCCTTGTCCGACAACAGCCGTGGGTCCGCCATGCCCCTGCACGGCACGCCGATGACGACCACACTGTCCCTCGCGACCTGTCGCTCCTTGATCAGCTCGACGATGGAGCGCGTGTCACACCCCTTCGCGACGACGCCGAGCCTCCTGTCTGACCCGCGCAGATAGCGGGAGAGATTGTTGCTGCAGAATGCATTCCACACAAGCCTGTCGGCCCCGTCTGGATCGCTCACGAAGCAGGGAGCCGCCCGCATGGGGAGGGATCCCTCCTCGAAGCCCACGACCGCGTCGACCCTGCCTTCCGCCAGGAGCCTGGCGGCCTCCTCCCTGATCCCGGTCTGCATGTCAGCGTTCGACATCTGCTGTCAACTCTCGTTCATCCTGCGGGCGGGGCCGAGCGACCGCACCCTCGCCGTGACGGCTTCCATCACCGAGGCGAACCTGCCGCCCTCCGACGCGGAGACCCATGTGAAGTGCAGCCGCCCCTCCTCGATTCCGACATGCTCGAGAAGGCTCTTCAGCAGAGCGAACTTCCTAAGGGCGCTGTAGTTCCCGCTGATGTAGTGGCAGTCGCCCGGATGGCAGCCGCTCACCAGCACCCCGTCGGCCCCGCTCCGGAAGGCCGAGATGATGAAGAACGGGCTTATCCTGCCTGCGCACGGGACCCTGATGACCCTCACGGTCGGAGGGTACTGCATGCGGCCCACGCCCGCGGAATCGGCCCCGGCATAGCTGCACCAGTTGCACAGGAACGCCACTATCCTGGGCTCCCAGCCGGCCTGGAGACCTGTCACCGACCCGTCGTCCATTTCCCTCCGGCCAGGCTCGTCGAGATCATCGCCGAGATCTCCCCGTCGGTGAATCCTCTGAGATCTGCCGCACCGCACCGGCACGACGACGCACAGAGGCCGCAACCCTTGCACGAGGCCTCGTTGACCACCGCCACGCGCTCGGACTCGTCGATCTCGATGGCCCCGAACGGACAGAGGTCCGCGCACAGACCGCAGGCCGAGCACTTCGAGCGGTCGATCACACCGACCGGCCCGCCAGCCTCCAGCGAGTCCCTGCTCAGGACCAGGGCGGCCCTCGAAGCGGCTGCTTCGGCCTGTATGATGCTCTCTCCTATTGACTTGGGACTGTGCGCGAGACCGCAGACGAAAACGCCTTCGGTCGCGAAGTCCACGGGGCGCAACTTGACATGTGCCTCCAGGAAGAAGCCGTCCTCGTTCAGCGGCACCTTGAAGAGCCCGGCGAGCTCGCGCGTGCCGGCCGAAGGGACCGTGGCGGTGGCCAGCCCGACGAGGTCGGCATCAATCGTGAACTCCTCTTCCAGCACGAGGTCCCTCGTGATCACTCTGAGAAAGCTCGCTCCGGCCCTGTCGACCGCTTCGACTCTCGGAGGATCGTCCGGATCGTACCGTAGGAATCGGACGCCGGCATCCCTGGCCTGTGTGTAGTACGCCTCCTGCAGTCCGTATGTCCTGATGTCCCTATGAAGGACATGGACATTGGCCGAAGGCACAGCCCTCCTCAGCGCGAGGGCCAGCTTGACGGACTTGCCGCAGCATGTCCTGCTGCAGTAGGGCCTCTCGTCGTTGCGGGAGCCCACGCAATTGATCAGGACCACGTTCCTCGCTGATACGACCGGCTCCGTGCGACGGGCGATCTCACCCTCCAGGTCGAGCAGGGAAAAGACGCGGGGGTCCGCCCCGTAGAGGTATTCACCGGGCTCGGAGGCCTCGCCGCCCGAGGCTATCACGACCGCCCCATGCACCATCTCCTCGCGGCTTCCATCGCCGTCCTCCAGGACCGTCCTGAAGTTGCCGACGAAGCCCGCCGCCTCGACTACGCGGGTGTTTCGGTGTACCGTGATGAGCGGATCGCTGCAGACCCTCCCCGTCAGCCCGGCGAGGAATGCCTGGACATCTCCGCCCTCCAGCGTCGACTCGATCCTGCGGGCGTTGCCGCCGAGCTCGGCGGAGCTCTCCACCAGATCGACCGGGAAGCCCTGTCCCGCCAGCGCCGAAGCGCAGGACATCCCCGCCACTCCTCCTCCGACGACTAGTGCGGAGTGGCTCAGGTCGATGCTCGTCCGGGGAAGTGGCTCGAGCATCCTGGCCTTCGCCACCGACATGCGAACCAGGTCCTTCGCCTTCTCGGTGGCCTTCCGAGGCTCGCCCTGGTGGACCCACGAGCACTGGTCGCGGATGTTCGCCATCTCGAACAGGTGCATGTTGAGCCCGGCTTCCCGCAGGGTCTCCCTGAAGAGCGGCTCGTGGGTCCGCGGCGTACAGGCGGCGACCACCACGCGGTTGAGCCGGTGCTCGGCGATGCTGTCGCGCATCCTCCTCTGGGTGTCCTGTGAACAGGTGAAGAGGGCCTCCTCGGCGAGCACTACGTTGGGGAGCCCTGCCGCGTAATCCCTCACCGCCGGGACGTCGACGACGCTCCCTATGTTGATGCCGCAGCGGCAGACGAATACGCCTATGCGGGGCCGGCAACCGAGAAGAGGGACTTCAGGTGGATACGTCTTCCTGGTCGTCAGGCTGTGCCTTGCCGGCGCGAGCAGGGCGGCCGCTTCCGCGGCGGCGGCGCTGGCTCCCATGACGGTCTCCGGTATGTCCTTCGGGCCGGTGAAGGGCCCCGCGGCAAAGACACCGGAGGCGGATGTGCAGACAGGCGAGAAGACCCCTGTCCGACAGAATCCGTCGCTGTCGAGATCGATACCAAGCCTGCCGGCCAGCTCGCGGCCCGGCCCGCCCTGGACCATCCCGACGGAGAGAACCACCATGTCGTAGAGCTCCTCGCGGATCGCCCCGTCCTCCGGGAACCTGAGGATCAGCCCTCCCGAGGGGTCCTGGCAGATGCGGTGAATCTCCGATCTCACGAACCTGACGCCTTCTCCCCGGGCCCTCTCGCGGAACCCCTCGAATCCCTTGCCGTGGGTCCTCAGGTCGATGTAGAAGACCGTCGCATCGAGGCCCTCCCGGCTGTGCTCCTTCGCCACGACCGCCTCCTTGATGGCGCAGGTGCAGCAGACGGAGGAGCAGTAGCCGTTCCCCGACCTGTGTGTGTCGCGCGAGCCGACGCACTGGATCCAGGCGATCCGCCGCGGCTCCTTCCCGTCCGAAGGCCGGAGGAGCCTTCCCCGGTAGGGGCCGGAGGCGCTGAGTATCCTCTCGAAATCCATGCTGGTCATCACGTCAGGGAAGAACCCGTAGCCGTAGTTGGCAATCAGGCGGGCGTCGAAGGGCTCGAAGCCGGGGACCGCGATCACCGCGCCCACGGGGATCTCCAGCGTGCGGGGCTGCATCGTCAGGTCGATGGCCCCGGCCCTGCACCGCTTCGCGCAGAGCCCGCATCGTCTGCATGCGCTCACGTCGATCGCGTAGGCGGTCGGATAGGCCTGATCGTAGAGCCGGTGGATGGCCTTCCTCCCGGCGAGTCCTGCGTTGAACGCGTCAGGCACGCTGATCGGGCAAACCTCCGTGCACTCGCCGCAGCCGGTGCACTTCTCCACCGAGACGAGCCTCGGCTCCTGCTCGATCGTTGCCGTGAAGGCTCCCGGCGAACCCTCCAGAGCCTTCAGCTCGGAGTTGGTCAGGACCTCTATGTCCAGGTGCCTGCCGCACTCCACGAGCTTGGGCGAGAGGATGCACATCGAGCAGTCGTTGGTCGGGAATGTCTTGTCCAAGCCGGCCATGACGCCGCCTATGGCGCTCTGCTTCTCGACGAGAAAGACCTTGAAGCCGGAGTCGGCCAGGTCCAGGGCCGCCTGGATGCCTCCTACGCCTCCGCCTATCACGAGAACGGCTCCTATGGGGTCGGCGGGCTTCATGGATGCTTCCTGTCTCTCCATCCGCGGCGGCCGGCCTTCACGAAGCCGGACCTGGACCCAGCGTCACGGAAGTCCAACAGCAGCCTCTGGAGGCGGAAGGATCAGACGTCCGCCCTCGATCCGGACACTGCATGAAGCTCTCTGGAGCGTCGCATCCGGCAGGCCGACGGAGCATAGCCCAGTGCCTGCGGATGGTCAATCAGGATGAGGGTCGGCTAGACCTTCACCCTCCGAAGAAGCATCGGCGGCGCGCTGACGAAGCCCTTCCGCTCGGACGCACCCAGGGCTTCGATCCTCGAGAAGAGCTCCAGCGGCTTCCAGTTCCACCTGAAGTCCCTCACGGGCCGACAGGTCCCGTTCTCGCAGAGGAAGACGCCGTCGCGCGTCATCCCGGTCAACTCCAGTGACTTCTGGTCCACGAACCTGATGTACCAGAACCTGCGGATGCGAAGGCAGCGCGGAGTCCTCGCGACCAGGTCGTCCGCTGTTCCCTCGCCCCCGTCGACGCTGTAGCAGCCCGGGCCGGGAACCGCCGGTCGCCCCGTCTTCCTCGCCCAGAAGCGATCGCACTGGAGTGTCCTGAGAACGCCTCCGTCGATCCAGACCTGGTCTGCGCAGGCGAGTCCGTCCGAGTCGAAAGGCCTGCCGGGCACCGGCCCGCCGAGCCGGCTGGAGAGGGTGAAGTTCCCCCCTGTGACCTCCCGGCCCTCCCTTCCGGCGAAGACCGTTATCCCCTCGTCGGAGGTTCTCGCGTTCATCGACCAGAGAAGGTACGGAACCAGATCGGCAACAGCCTGGGGCTCCAGCACCAGGTCCATCTCGCCTCCGGGGAAATCATCCGGCTCGCTGTCGGCAAGAGCCTCCTCGACGACCTCTTCGATCGAGGAATCCACGGGCATCCCGCTCCAGCGCGTCGAAACGAGGGAGCGGTAGCTCGATCCTCCACCGGCATGGACGGTCATCGTGAATACCGCCTCGGTCGCATCGTGGAAGCAGAGGTTGCCGGTGGAAGTTGCCATCGCCGTCGTCTCGCGGTACATGCCCGTGAGGCCGGCCGCCTCGGCGCCGGACCTGCGTGCGGCTTCCATTGCCCCTGCAGCCGCACTCATCCTGGGCCCGGGCTCTGCGAGCGCAGTGGCCTCGTCGTAGGCATCGATCACCGGGTACGCCTGCCCTCCCTCGGCGGGGGGCATGTACTCCGGATCCTCCGAAGCGGTATGCAGCAGGTCCTCGGCTGCCTTCACGATCGAGGGGATGGCCTTCCCTTCGATCCTGTGCGAGACGTACTCGGCCTTCCTGCAGCCGTCCCCGACCCAGAGCCTGAGCGCACGGCGGAACGTGTCCATGTTCTGGGTGATCCGTTCCTGGCCGAAGCGGACGAAGGCACTGCGCTCCTCGGAGAGATCGGCGACAGCGTCGGGGACCGAGACCCTCCCGAGGACCTCCTGGACGAAATCGAGCATCTCCTCGCGCGTCACCTCACACCTCCCCCGACGGTGATGTTGCGGAAGCGGGCCGGGCTTGCGCCATGGGTCATCCTGGCGGACTGGGCCGGCTCGCCCTTCCCGCACGTGAGGAGGCCCATGGCCTGGAAGAACCTCTCGTCGGCGATGCCGTCGCAGGAGCCCCAGAACTCCGTGGTGTGTGATCCGTAGAGCACTTTCTTGAGCGGCCTCGTCCTCCTGCCGTCCCGTATCTCCCAGAACATGTCGCCGCCGAACTGGAAGTTGACGCGGTTCTGGTCGATGCTGAACGATCCCCTGCCCTCGATGTAGATCCCGGTCTTCACGCCGGCGATCAGCTCCTCAGGGGTCATCGGCTCGCGGCAGGGCTCCAGATAGAAGTTCGGCTGCCTGTTGATGGGGAAGTGTCCGAAGTCCTGGGCCCTGCAGCAGCCCCTGCTGGATTCGCGGCCTATCAGGAGCGCCGTCTCCCTCACCGATCCGAACTCCTGGAAGATCCCGTTCCTGACCGTGTGCCACTTCTGGCAGGGAACTCCGTCGTCATCCCACCCCCAGCTGGCGAGGCCAGCCGGCATGGTATTGTCAGCAATGAAGTTGACGATGTCCGATCCGTACCTCAGACTGCCCTGGTCCGAGAGCTTCACGAAGGTGCGCCCTGCCATGTTGGCCTCCCATCCGAGCGCCCTGTCGCTCTCCGTGGGGTGGCCGACCGACTCATGCATGGTGAGACTCAGATTGTGCCCGTCCAGCACGAGGTCCATGACCCCAGAGGGGCCCTCAACGGCGCGGACTTTCAGAAGAGCCTCCTCCCTGATCCTCTCGGCCGTCTCCGGTAGTCTGCTCTCCTCGATCCACTCCCAGCCTGCGGCCCTCGCGAGGGTCTGGAGCGACCGGCTCTGTGCGTCCCCCTCGTGAAGGGCGTACGCCGTGAGGAATGGCTGCGAGTGCGTGATCCGGGAAGAGACCATCGTGCCCTCGGTGCTGGCAAAGACCTTATCGAATCTCTCCAGATGCATCTGCGCCCAGGTCATCCCTATCCCCGGAGAGGCATTCATCACTTCCGAGCACTCCGCCAGCAGGCCGATCTTCTCATGCCTGTCGACAGTGAAGGGATCGATCCTGCATGGCGACTCGTAGCTCCCCGTCTGGGGAGGAAGCCCTGCCAGGACGACCGAGCCCTTCATCACCGAGGCGCCGCTCCTCGCGATCTTCACGGCGCGCTCCACCGCCGATCTCACGGAGGCGGCTTCGAGGCCCGTCGAGGAGGCGAATCCCCAGCAGCCGTCGACGAGGGCCCTCACTCCCACCCCTTCGCTCGTCGAGAGCGCGGCCTCCTCCAGCCTCAGCTTCCGGAACGCCAGGCTCTCGACCATCCTCGTCTCCACACGGGCGTCACCATACCCGACTCCGGAGGCGGACAACTCGGCAATCGCCAGCTCGGCCAGGTCTCTCATGTGCTGCCGGACCCCTTCTCCGGAGGGCAGGCGCCGTCACCGAGGGAGCACCCCGCCCTGCCGAGGATTGCTGTTATCGTCAGGTCCATGTCGCTCGATCGAGCGAACCGCCCCGCCAGAGTGGTGCCGGCGAGAAGGCCCGCCGCCATGCCTGCCAGCACCATGACCGCCCTGAGCGACTGGGTCCACGACCGGGGAGTCGAGAGGAGAGCCGCTACAAGCCCGATCACCGGGAGGATGAAGAGCAGGAAGATCGCGGTCAGCGCCTTCCGCGGGGGTAGCTCGAGCTCCACAAGGTCGCCCCTGACGGCTCCCACCGGGTTGAGCACGCTCACCTCGTGAGGCCTTCTGGACCCTCCGCACATGATGCCGCAGGAGCCCTTGCTGGAGCATGTGGCGCAACCCTCGGCGCCCGTCAGGACCACGACAGCCCTGCCATCCCCGGATGACTGGACTATTCCGTTCTGTTTCATCCGCCTCTTCCTTGTTATGAGTATCGCCAAACGGATGGGCATGGACCAGTGACAATACCCGGAGGCCGTTGGATGAACGCTTTACTCTTGCTTGTCCCGCTCTCGGCGAGCTTCGGATCCGAGCTCTCCCAGAGGCACTTCGATCAGGCGCTGGCCCTTGCCTCGTGCGACTCGATGCGCGCCGAGGCATACCAGGCGATGGGCTTGTACGAGGCTGCTGCGCACGTCTGGACGTCCGTCTACGACGGCACAGGCTCTCCGCGGGCCTTCGCGGGGGTGTGGAGAGCGCTGACGGCCCGTGTGAAGGAGCCCGACCCGATCCTCGCCGCACTTCTGAAGACAGAGCTGCAGCGCCTGGCGGGGCCGCTCGGGCCTTCGGAGCTCCATGACCTGGCCATGGCCGCATCGGCCCTGGGAGACTCCACCCTCTGCGACAGCCTTTCCACGCTCCTGCTGGCGCGCTCACCGGGCTCCGATCCCGCGATCGATCTCCTGTCCGGGGAGTTCTGGGATGTCCAGTACCCGGTCTGGACGGACGATTCCGCCAAGATCCTCGTCCTGCGCGACTTCATCTCCAGGCGGGGATCGTTCAGCGAGACCTGGCGCTCGCGGGCGTGGCAGTTCCTCCTCGCATCCACACTGGAGACGGCGGACTCCTCATCCTGGCGCGATGTGCTCTCCGAGTGGCTGGCGTCCTGTCCCGGCGACCCGATGCCGTATCTGTCCGGCGCAGCGACGGCTGCGGACAGGGATTCCTCCTGGGGAGAAGCCCTCTCGCTGGCGGACAGCGGAATCGGGATCGTCAGGAGCGGCTGGCACCTGACCGGGATGCTGCCGGGAGAAACCTCGATCATGGAGCCCGCGGTGGCGGTCGAGCTCTCCTTCCGCAGGGCGCAGGCCCTGTTGGAGCTGGGGAGGCCTGCCGATGCGGAGGCCGAGATCGGGAGATGGCTGCAGGGCGACGGACCCTACGGGACCGATGACTACCACACGCGGGCCTCGCTGTGGTGGCTGCAGGGCAGGATCCTCGAGAGGTCGAACTCGCCCGGAGCAGTGGAGGCGTTCGTCCGCGCCGCGGAGGCCGGGGACGTGGGCAACCGATGGGCGCCACAGGCCATCGAACAGCTCGAGCGGGTCTGCGGCCCGTCATGGCTGGAGGCCGCAAGAGCTCTGGAGGGCTATCAGGGGCCCGTGTTCGAGGATGTCACTGCGAGGCTCTGCGGGGACAGCGTCGTGCCGGCCGGGAGGGTGTCCTGGGGAGACTACGACGGCGACGGCTGGCCCGACCTCCTGGCAGACAACAGGCTCTTCAGGAATGACCGCGGGCATGGCTTCGTGGAGGTTACCTCCGCCTGCGGGCTGGATTCGGTGCCGATCTCGGGCGGCATCTGGTCCGATCTGGACCGCGACGGAGACCAGGACATCGCAGCCTCGGGGGCGACAGCGAGGATCCTGCTCAACGACAACGGGGTCTTCCACGACGAGAGCTGTGCCATGGGAGTGCATCCGACCGAAGGGCCGGTGGAGGGAGTTGGCGTCTGCGACTGGAACGCCGATGGCTGGCCGGATCTCTACCTGGCCTGCTACGAGAGGGCCGGGACCCTCGGTGAAGGTTGTCCTGACAGGTTCTACCTCGGCGGCCCCGACGGCTTCCGCGACGCGACCGATTCGCTTGGCATGGTTCCCTTCCTCGGTGATCCGCTCTGCGGCAGAGGAGTGAGCCCCTGCGACTACGACCGCGACGGCGACACGGACATCTTCGTGTCGGACTACCGCCTGCAGGAGAACCTCCTCTGGCGGAACACCGGGGGGGGAGCCGTAGATGCGGCCCTCGAAGCCGGGGTAGCGGGCCACGACAAGGACGGATGGTGGGGCCACACGATCGGGAGCGCCTGGGGCGACTTCGACAACGACGGCGACTGGGACCTGTTCAGCGCCAACCTGGCCCATCCCAGGTACATCGACATGTCGGACCGCAGCGAGCTTCTCGTGAACGACGCCGGAGTCTTCCATGACGAGCGTGCGGCCAGGGGGATCCGGTACGAGGAGACTCTCTCGGTCCCCGTATGGGGAGACTGGAACGATGACGGTCTCCTGGACCTGTACCTGACCTCCATCTACGAGGGCAGGCGCAGCTTCCTCTACCTGCAGCGGCCGGACGGGACCTTCGTGGATGCAACCCTGCTCTCGGGGACGAGGGTGTTCAACGGGTGGGGCGCGGCGGCGGCGGACTTCGACCTGGACGGGAGGCTCGATCTGGCGGTCGGCTCTGGCAGCGGCATGCACCTGTTCAGGAATGTCTCTGCGGTTCGGGGGCACTGGCTTCTCGTCTCGCTCAGGCGGCCGGAACGGCACGAATCACTGGCCGGAGCGGTCGTCGAAGTGCGTCAGGGCGGGAAGGTCTATCTCAGGATGGTCTCAGGCGGGAGCGGGACGACCTGCCAGGACGGCATGCCCCTGCACTTCGGCCTGCCGACCGGCGAGCCGGTCTCGTGGAAGCTCTTCGCGCCAGGCTCGGCAGAGCCGGCGGCCGAGAGCGCCGGGCCCCGGGACGTGGACGGACTGATCAGCCTGCCCTGAGAGCGGCTCGTCCCGGTCAGACGCCGTCCCATCCTGCAAGGCGGGCCGCCAGCCACCACATGGCCCTGCCCTTCTGCTCGCAGCTCTCGTACGTGGTGTGGGCCGCCTCGTCGCCGTTGAAGTGCGGATGCTCGACAGGGAAGACGTGCCCCTCGTACTCGTCCGTCGCGTGCTCCCACCGGCCCGAGTCGGGGTTGTACCACCAGCTGTCCAGATCCTCGAAGTCATACAGCCACTTTCCGTTGGCCGTGCAGTAGTCACGGATCTGGCAGTTCCTCAGGTACCTGTTGTAGCCATCGGCACCCGTGGCCTGCGCATTTCCGGTCATGTAGACGAACGTGACGCCGGGATACTCGGATACGAGCTGGGACATCGCCGACAGGTACTCCGACACCTCGCCCTCGGAGTAGTAGTCGAGCTGGGTGCACCAGGCCCACATCGAGCAGTTGATCCCCGGGTTCCCGTCGAGTACCTGCCTCGTCAGGTCCAGCCCTCCCTCGCCCTGCCAGTAGAGATCGGGAGTGACGTAGCTCTCGTCCGCCTGCCCGTCGAAAACGCACAGGGCACCCGGGACGTCCGGCAGGTACCCGATCCCGACTTCCGCGTCGTAGGCGGAGTCGGAGCCCTCTATCAGGTCGAGGCCGATCGTGAGCTGCTCGCCATGCGAAGTGTGTGCGTAGTGGAACCTGATCCCGTCCTGCGCCGACTGTATGGCCGAGAGCGGTATGGCCGGGAGATCGGCGCATGCATGGTCGATGACGTAGCCGTCCTGGCCCCCGGGGCCGGGTCCGGCAGGGCCGCCGGAAGACCCGCAGGCCGCCAGGGCGATCGCCGGCAGCAGTGCCACCGCCCTGAGAGCCTCCTCCGCGATACGCGCCAGCGGCCCGGCCAGTCCGATCGGATCCATGAGTCTCATCTCCCTACCCCCCGCCGTGGGTCCGGCGCACGAGTTAACGCCCGGAACGCATCTCCCTGTCCTTGACCAACTCCCATAACCGCAACCATTTCCAGTATGCGTAAACAGCAGATGACATCGACGCCGCCATGCCGGGGAAGCCGTCGAGGAACGCGAGCTGGAGGAACATGGCCCTGAAGAGCCTCCAGGCAGCCCTGGCCGGAGGGTCCCAGCACCGGGCGCGCCTGCCCCCGGCGATCTGCTGATCCGCCCAGAGCCTGGTGTAGCGCATCATTTTCTGCATGTGCTCCGAGACATCTGCATAGGGGGTGTGCTCGATCCAGGCGCCGTCCAGCAACGAGGTCCGTCCCGTGGATCTGATCCTCTCGTGCACCGCCTCGTCGCCGAAGGAAGCTCTGCCGGACCTGAAGAGCCTCACGGGCGCGTCACCCATCCACGGACCGAACCGGAGCACCCGCCCGAGGTATCTCGTGCGCCGCCTGATCCTCCAGGCCTGCACATCCGGATTCCTCCGGGAGGCCTCTTCGATCATCCGGGCCATCCCGGGACATGCCGTCTCGTCCGCATCGAGCACAAGCACGATCCCCCCGGACGCCTGATCGCAGGCCCATTGCTTCTGGGCGGAGAAGCTCTCGAAGGGGTGCTGCAGGACCCTTGCACCGCAGGCGGCCGCCGCCTCCACCGTCCCGTCGGTACTGCCCGAGTCTACCACGAGGCGCTCGCCGGCGAAGGCAACGCTCTCCAGGCAGGCGGGGATGTCCCTCGCCTCGTTGAGTGCGATCACCACGACGGAGAGGGTTTCCGCTGCCGGGCAGGGGCTCCGCCCGTCCATCAGGGAGCCGCTCCCAGGTCGACGGACCTCAGGAGCTTTGCCGAGTCCGGATCGTAGTTCGAGTTCACCCAGGTGTAGTAGCAGATCCTGTCGGTGGATGCGAACCAGAAGTCGCATCCGGCGTCCGAGGTGGTCATGCTCCCCACCGAGTACCGCATCCTGACATCGAAGGTCCTCCGCCCCGGCGTCCCCGAGAGATCGATGACCACGAGCCTGGTCGTCATCGGAAGAAGCTCCCGGTCGACCTGAACGAAGGCGATGCGGGCCCCGTCCCCGCTCCAGAGCGCGTTCGAGCATCCTTGGTAGAGAGTGTCGCATGCGAAGACGGTCCTGATCGTGCCGTCGCCCGGGTCGTAGATCCTGACAGTGTCCGGCTCACCGAAGGCCAGCAGGCAGGAATCCGGGGAGAGCGACATCACAGGCGAGGGCCCGTCGAGGGACCGTGCGACGGCGGGGGGCACGGCGACCGCTCTTCCCTCCCGGTCACGGAGCTCCATGATCCAGCTGGAGGCATAGTCGCCGACCACGACGAGGCGGAGGCCTCCGGCAGCGAGTCCGGAACCGGCGAGGACCGCAGCCGGGACGAGCAGGCCGATGGCGGCGATCGGTGCCGTCAGATGCGCACGGGCCACGCAAGCCTCCTCCTTCCCGCCTATGCCGCCGTCCGGCCGATGGCGGGAGCACCTCCCCGCTCCGCCGCCTGCGGATGCGCGAGCGGAAGATAATGCGAGAAGAGGAACGCCGAGGAGAAGGGCCGGCCAGCAGCAGAGATCGTGACTAGCCCGGGTTCCTCTTGCCTGTCATGGACTCCACGGCGACCTCGATCACTGCCACCGTTCCGAGGGCGCCGGAACCCAGCTCGATCCCCTGCCGAAGGTAGTGCCCGGCAAGCACCGAGAGAGCATGCCTCTTCTCCTCCTGGTCCTCGAGCATCCTCGCCGTGCCGGTGCCGATGACGCAGCTGTAACGGACGGTGGCCTCGCAAGGATCCGAAGGGACGAGCACCTCCGCCTCGGCGGTGACCTCGAAGCAGACCCTGCCGTCTCTCCGGAGGACGTCGATCTTCCGCCCGCAGGGGGCGGAGTGGAGGAACAGCCTCCCGTCTTCGTAGCCGAAGCACATCGGGACGACGTACGGCATCCCGGAATCCACCATGGCCAGCCGGCAGAACCTGCCGGCCTCCAGCACGCCCTCGATCTGCTGGAGGTCCACGATCTCGAGATCCCTGCGCCTCACGCCCCTCCTCCGATGAATGCTGCCGGACCGGCCGCCGCCGGACCCGGATCAACATATTCGATGTGTCGCCGAACAGCCCACGCGGCACCGAGGAAGGAGCCCGGCATGAGGATACTCGGAGGAACGATCCTGCTCTGCCTCCTGGTCGCCTGCAGAGGCGGCGGCTCTCCAGCCGGCTCTTTGCAGACGCCGGACACCACGTTCCTGGCACCTGTGGACACTCTGGGGCTGGAGTCCGGGGACACGAACTACGTGTTCAGTTCGATCTGGGATGCCTCGGCCGACGCCTCCGGACGCATACTGGTTCTGGACACCCAGGACTGCTCCATCCGCGCCTACTCATCGGGCGGGATCTACCTCGGACGGGCCGGGGGCAGAGGGAGCGGACCGGGGGAGCTCCAGTTCCCCATGGGAATGGCCTGCCTCTCCGGAGGGGGGATCGCCGCAGTCGATCCGCTGTCGGCCAGCGTCGTCTTCTACGATTCCACCCTGAGTCACACACGCACTCTCAGCGGCTTCTTCCCGTCTCCTCCCATGAGGATCTCCGGAGCCGACTCCGATCGGATAGTCGGGCTGATGCCGGGAATCGTGCAGGAGAATGGATCGCCCATGGTGAGGACGGTCCTCGGGAGGTGGAGGGATTCGGCGGAACCTGACCTGATCTTCTTCCAGAGCACATCGCCCATGCCCGGGGGGGAAGGGGTGCGCCTGCAGGGGCCCGAGTACCTCGTGGCCGGGTGCGATGACGGGAGGGTAGCCCTCTCGCCGGTTTCACCGGACGAATACAGGATAGACTGCTTCGACGGATCCGGGGCGGCCGGCTTCACGATCTCGGAGGAGTGGGAACCGGTCCCCAAGACCGAGGAGGAGCTGTCCAGGGGAGTCGATGCCGTCGCGATCAGCGTCGTGAACGGGAGTGCGAGCGCCCGGACGAGCAGGGTCGAGGACACCGAGCCCTTCCATGACGCCGTAGCCGACATCTTCTTCGGGCCGGGAGGCGACCTGTGGGTCAGGCTGGGGTCCGAATCGGTCCCAACATTCCGCGTCTACGACAGGTCCGGGGCCTGGACGAGGACCGTCAGGATCCCGGCGCTCGATTCATCCGACGGGCCGTACTGGAGCGTCTCGGTCGGCCCGGGCGGCGTCCTGGCCTGGCAGATGGATCCCGAGGAGTGGCCGATGGTCGTCGTGCTGGGCCCTCGCGGCCGGTGATCACCGGACGAGGATGACCTCCTCCGCAGTTGTCAGGCCGGCTCCCTCCGCCCTTACGCAGTAGAGCCCCGAAGGCAGCGGCACGCCGGACTCGTCCGTTCCGTCCCAGTCGATCCGGGTGGATCCCGCGGACAGCGTGCCCGGCCGGATCTCTCTCACCTGCCTGCCCGAGAGGTCGTAGACCGTCAGGATGGGGGCCCCGCCCGCCGGGAGCGTGAGATCCACGTGCAGGACGGAATGGAACGGATTCGGCGACAGGGATAGGCTTGCCCCGGCAGGCCCGGGAGCCCCTCCGACTCCGGTTCCATCGTGCCTCCACAGCCTTGCGGTCACATCTGCGAGGGTCGCCATGCCCTGGTGCTCGTAGCCTGAGAAGACCGCGAAGTAGTCCTTCGTCGAGTATTCCGTGTGGAACCAGATGTCCGCCGCCGGCTGGCCGTCCTGGAACCAGAACCCGGTGAAGGGCTGCCCGTCCAGATAGAGCAGCATGTTCGCCGGATCGGCGAAGAAGAAGTCGAGCGTCCCGCCGTCCTGGTGCTCCGAGTAGTAGCTGATCGGCGAAGCGTAGAAGTCCCTCCCGTTCATGATGTCATAGGGCTGGTCGTACTGGACTTCCAGCAGGTACTTCGACTCCGTGCCCGGCGTTCCCGGGTCGACCTGCAGCTGAGGCATCGGGCTGGTCGTCATCCAGCCCCAGTAGTAGTGCTCGCCGGCAACGCTGTTGTCTATGAGCTGATAGTAGCCCGAAGCAGGGTAGTTGCCCAGGCGGGTTGCGACGTTCACGTAGTAGTTCTGGTTGTCACCGAGCAGGAACGTGATCTCTCCGTTGCGATCAGTCTCTCCCCATGTCCCCCTGGTGAGGTTGGGGCTCTGCCATGCCTCGCTCGCGATGGAGACCCTGGCGTTCTCGACCGGGATCCCGAGGGAGTCGGTGATGTCCACGGTCAGAGTGCATACGGGTGTGTAGAGAGCCACGTCGTCATCCCACGTGTAGCCGTCGTTCCTCCATGTCCAGATGCAGGAGCAGTCCTTGGAGCCGCCGTAGTAGTAGTCGTAGGCGATATAGGGGTTGTCGACCCAGTCGGGCTGCCACGGGTGCCACTCCCCGTTCCACCAGAACTCGACCCAGACGTGGTCCTCGCAGATGTCCAGGGTGCTGACGGAGGGGACGAGACAGGTCCGCGCAGCCGCGTTCAGCAGGTCCTGCGTCTCCCCGCAGTTCCCGTTGTGCTCATGGGCGATGACGTTGGGCTGTATGGGTCTGTCGCCCCAGGCAGGCTCGATGATCGTATGGCTGACCCAGTACGAGATCATGTCGACCGCCTGGGTCGAGTCGACGGTGCTGCCCGTGTTGTGAGGGACCCCGTCCCAGAGAGCCGTGCACGAGGACATCAGGTCGGAGAGGAGGGGATAGTCGGGATCGGCATAGGTGTACAGGTACTCCCTCCAGAACTCGTCGTACACGGATGAGTCCTGGAGGGGCAGCTCGTCCGACAGCTTGGGCATCACGACATACCAGTAGTAGATGTCTCTCGGGATCTCGACCTGCGCCGGAGAGCCCTGGTCCAGGAAGACGTACTCGGTGGTCGAGTAGTAGCCGGAGCCGGGGTAGTCGTTGATCTGCACGAAGTCGAGGGTCTGGTCGTTGGTGTAGAGCAACTGGGCGCTGTTTGCCAGCAGCGTCTGGTCGAAGCTCGACATGGACAGGATGTTCCAGGACAGGTGGGCCACCATGAAGGCGACCTCGTCGGTGATCGGCGAGCCCGCGCCCAGTATCACCGATGCGTACCTGTCCTGGTTGGATTCGTTCATCCTGCCGAGGTTCCACCTGAGGTCGTTCCTCAGCCAGTCCGGCGAGACGGCGATCGCCTGCTCGGCCTGTGCGGTGAGGGCACAGGGCGCGATCGAGTCGGACAGGCTCTCGGTGGAATGGTCGAACAGGATCGCGTACTCCTCGTCGAAGGGCACGCAGATCGTTGCCACCAGGGAGTCTATCTTCTCGTAGTACGGCGGCGCGGTCACCGTGCCCGGCAGAGCGGAGGAACCCGGCACGGTGGCGGCGGGCGCCCGGGACGTGCGCACCTGATCCACGATGCTGCCGACGCACTGGACGGGCTCGACCGCCTGCGTGATGCCCGGGAGCCCCGGTTGCCCGGGACGCAGTGAAGCCAGGACCAACAACAACAGGTGCATCTCTCAACTCCTAACGAGATGGACGGGCTCTTCGGCAGCCGGTCCCCCGGGACACGCGGAGGCCGGCGCCCGTTCGAGGGGCGTGCTCAGGCCGATTCGATGGCCCTCCTGGCATCGACTATCTCTCCGCCGTCTACCGAGGGTTCGCCGTCCGGACCCTTTCTGGAAAAGCTCCCGTGTATCTGCGTGCAGCCGGTTGCGCGCAGAAGTCCCGCGACATTCGACGCCCTGACGCCGCCTCCCGGCATGACCGTGATCCGCTCCCTGGACTGCTGGACCAGCCTGGCTATTTCCGGCATCCCCTCGGCGGCGGTAGGTGCGCCGCCCGATGTCAGGATCCTCGCGACGCCAAGCTCGACGAGCCTCTCCAGCTCGATGGAGCGGTTCCCGACCAGGTCGAATGCACGGTTGAACACCACCTCCGCGCCTGAAGCCGCAGCGACGAGCTCCTTCATCGCGATCACGTCGAGCATGCTCCCGGGAGTCAATGCACCGACCACGATCGCCGCGGCGCCCGCGGACACCATCGAGGAGATCTCCCTGGCCATTTCCTGGATCTCGCTGCGAGAGTATACGAATCCGTCCGCTCGGGGGCGGACGGTCACCGCCAGCGGCACCTGGAGCCCCGAAGACACCCAGCGCACGGCCGAGGCAGAGGGAGTGAGCCCCCCCTCGGAGAGCCTCCTGTTCAGCTCGACTCTGTCGGCACCTGCCTCGGCGGCTACGAAGGCATCGTCAGGCGAGCCTACACAGACCTCCAGAAGCGCCTTCATGCCAGAGGGTTCCCTTCATGGACACCGCATACACGACAAACGAATATGCGAGCACGGCTCTTCGCGGGCCACCATGCGGCTGGTCGGATCTCAGTGCTCCGTCTTCCTGAAGCGGAGGACGGCAAGCGAGAGCAGGCCTGCACCTATGGCGGCGAGGGCGGCCATTTCGCGCCAGAGATCGGCGAATCCCGCTCCCCGGAGGAAGATGCTCCTCACGATCGTCAACATGTACTTGAGGGGGTTTGCGATGTCCAGGATCCGCACCGGCAGTGGCATGTTCTCCACGGGATATGCGAAGCCGGACAGGAGAACGACGGGGAAGAAGAACAGGAAGGAGGAGAGGAGCGCCTGCTGCTGAGTGCGGCTGATGGTCGAGACGAGGAGACCGATCCCCAGGGCGCTCAGGAGATACAGGACCAGCGATGCCAGAAGGGCGAGCGGATCGCCCCTGAACGGGATCTTGAACCACAGCGTGGCCATCACCGTTATCAGAAGCGCGTCGAACAGGCCGATGGCCGCAAACGGGAGGGTCTTGCCCAGCATGAACTCGATCTTGCTTATGGGGGTGACGAGAATCTGCTCTATCGTACCCCGCTCGTGTTCCCTGACGATCGCCATGCCCGAGAGCATCAATGTCGCCATCATGACCACGTTCGCGATGACCCCGGGGACGAAGAAGAGCCTGCTGCGGAGGGACGGGTTGAACCACGAGCGTCGCTGGACAGGCGAGACGGCCCCTTCCGCTGCTCCCCGTCTCTCGTGGGCGAGCCGCGCCGCGAAGCTGACGGTCAGGGCCCTGGCGTAGTTCAGCGCCGCCGAGGCCGTGTTGACCTCCGTGCCGTCCACGAGGAACTGGAAGGATGCCCTCCGCCACCTGAGCAGATCCCTGTCGAAGCCACGGGGGATCACGAGGGCGGCCCTTGCCGATCCCGCCGAGAGGAGGTCCATGCACCGCGACGCGGAGCCTGCTGATGCCACGAGCCTGAAGCAGTCGCCCGCCGTGAACCTCTGCACCAGCTCCCTGCTTGCCGGGGACATGTCGAGGTCGCAGACGGCCAGCGCCATCCTCCGGGCGTCCGAGTTGACCGCGTACCCGAAGATCACCGTCTGGAGAAGAGGCATCAGGAGCAGGACGACCTTCATCCTCGGATCCCGGAGGACGTGGATCAGCTCCTTCCTCATCATGGCCCCGACGCGGGCCGCCGAAACGGCCGCCCTCGACGGTCCGGTCCTGCCGCTCATCCTCGCCTCCCGGCGTTGTAGTCGAGCCTCAGGCGGGCCCTGGTGACAAGCAGCACCAGCACGGCGAAGGCCAGCAGGAACACCGCGTCGGTCAGCAGGAACTCGAGCCCGACCCCCTTCAGGTAGATCCCCTTCAGGATCTGCACGAAGTACCTGGCCGGGACGAGCCGGCTGATCGCCCTGACCGCGACCGGCAGGTTCCCGATGTCGAACAGCAGACCCGACAGGAAGAAGGCAGGGAGGAAGGTCGCGATCATGGCCACCTGGCTGGCGAGCAGCTGGTTCCTCGTCGCCGCGCTGATGGCTATCCCGAGTGAGAGGGACCCGATCATGAAGATCGAGCTCAGGAACAGCAGGAGGGCGGGGGAGCCCCGGAATGGAACGCCGAAGAGGAGCATGCCCGTCAGGGTTGCCACGAGGAGGTCGGCCAGGCCTATGAGGAAGTACGGGATCATCTTGCCCAGTATGATCTCCCAGGGGCGGAGAGGGCTGGCCGCAAGCATCTCGATCGTGCCGTTCTCCCATTCGCGCGCGATCGTCAGGGACGTCAGCAGGGCCGAGATGACCATCAGGATCACCGCGATCAGACCGGGAACTATGGCGTTCTGCGAGCGAAGGGCCTCGTTGAATGCAGCCCGGCTCCTGATCTGTACCGGCATGGCGGTCCCTCCGGAGACGGACCTGACAACAGCGTCGGCGTAGCCGGCGGCGAGAGCCGAGGAGTAGGCATCCGTCCCGTCGAGGATGAGCTGGATGGTCTGCGCCCCCAGGCGGTCCCTGAGGACGATGGCCGCGGTCGTCTTCCCGTCGAGTATCAGTCTCCCGATCTCGCGGTAGCCCTGGATCCTGGAGCTGAGCTCGAAGCATCCCGACCTGACCATCGAGGAGACCAGGGCCCTGCTCGAGGGAGTCCGGCTCTGATCCCAGACGGCCAGCCTCACGTTCCTCACATCGGAGGACAGCGCCCATCCGAACAGCAGGAGCAGCAGCGCCGGGATCGCGAGGGCCACGGCGAGGCTCCTGGGGTCGCGGATCACATGGAGGAGCTCCTTCCACGACAATGCCAGCAGCCGCCTGAGGCTCACGAGCCGGCCTCCCCGCTCCCATCGGAGGAGACCAGACGCACGAAGACGTCCTCCAGGGAGGCCCCCGCGCCGCATCCTGAGGAGGTGCGAAGCTCCGCCGGGCTGCCCAGGGCGACCAGCCGCCCCTCGTAGATGAATCCCAGCCTGTCGCAGTACTCGGCCTCGTCCATGTAGTGCGTCGTCACGAAGATCGTGACGCCCTTCGAAGCCAGTCTGTAGATGATCTCCCAGAACGACCTGCGGCCCGAGGGATCGACTCCCGAGGTAGGCTCGTCCAGGAAGAGGATGCCCGGCTCGTGGGCGATCGCGCATGCCAGGGCGAGCCGCTGCCTCCACCCGGTAGGCAGGGTCCCGGTGATCCGCCTGCCTATCCCCTCCAACCCCACGCTCGAAAGCAGGGACGCCTTCATCATGGGGTCGATCCTGGTTCCGGCCAGGTAGATGCCGGTGTAGAAGTCCAGGTTCTCCATCGCCGTGAGATCCGGGTAGAGCGAGAACCTCTGGCTCATATAGCCGATCGCGGGCTTCAGCTTCTCCGGCTCGCGGGAGATGTCGAAGCCCCCGACCAGGCCCGAGCCCGACGAAGGCCTGAGGAGCCCGCAGAGCATCCGTATCGTGGTCGACTTGCCTGCGCCGTTCGGCCCCAGGAAGCCGAAGACCTCGCCAGACTCGACCTTCAGGCTGAGTCTGTCGACAGCTGTGAAATCGCCGAACCTGCGGGTTAGATCCGTCAGGACCACGCTGTGGGGGATGCCGTCCGTCACTTCGCCCCCGCGGCCAGAACGTCCTCCAGCGTGGGAACGGACTGCTTCACGACGCACCCGGGGCCCGCCAGCCGGCGCGCCTCCGACAGGGTCCTCTCCGGCCCGACGGGGTCCCTGAAGGCGATCCTGACGCATCCGGCCCGGAGCGAGACGGCGAGGCCGGGCACCCTGCGGAACGCGGTGAGGAGCGATGCAGGGTCAGGCGAGCCGGTCACCTCTATCACGAGCAGGCCGGACCCCTCCCTGATCGCGGCCGGAGTTCCCACGTCCACCGCCCTTCCTTCGGAGAGCAGGCAGGAACGGTCGCACCGCTCGGCCTCGTCCAGGTAGGTCGTGGCGAGCACGACCGTGACTCCCCTGCCGGCCAGATCCGACAGGATCCGCCAGAACTCGCGGCGGGAGAGCGGATCGACTCCGTTGGTGGGTTCGTCCAGTATCAGGACTTCAGGAGTGTGCAGGAGCGAGCAGACGAGCGCCAGCTTCTGCTTCATGCCGCCGGACAGGGCCCCCGCCCTACGGCCGGTGAACTCCCCGAGGCCGGTGGCAGCCAGCAGCCTGGCCGACCTGTCCCTCCTCTCCGAAGGAGGAACGCCCCGTATCTCCGATGCAAAACGGATGTTCTCCGCCACCGTCAGATCGGGGTAGAGCCCGGTAGTCTGGCATACATACCCGGTGATGTCGTGGACTCCGCCGGGATTCCGCACCGTGTGTCTGCCGGATATCCATGCATCCCCCCGCGAGGGTCTCAGGACGGCGGCGAGGATCCGCATCAGTGTCGTCTTGCCGGCACCGTCGGGCCCGACGATCCCGAAGATCTCTCCCGGGTCTATCTCGAAGTCGATTCCGGAAAGGGCGGCCGTGCCTCCCCACGAATGCCCGATGGAACTCAAGCGAACCGCGGGATCCGGCAACGCTACTCCGGACGCAGCTCTAGGACGGCCTGGGCGGGCATGCCCGGCAGGAGCTTCCCTTCCCGGTTGTCCATGTCGATCCTTATCTCATAGACGAGGGTGGCGCGCTCGTCCTCAATCTGTACCTGCGTGGGGGTGAACTCGGCCTCCCTCGATATCCAGGTGACCGTCCCGGGGAAGGTCTCGCCCGGCCAGGAGTCGCAGGTGACAGAGGCACGGGTGCCGATGGACACCCTCCCGAGAAGGGGTTCGTCGATCCAGGCCATCAGCCTCACGGAGTCGAGATAGGCGACATCGAAGGCCGGCGCACCGGGAGTGGCGTACTCCCCCGGCTCCACGAAGTGCTCCAGGACGACCCCGCCGAAAGGGGATTCCAGGGTTGCCTGCGCGAGCCTGCTCCGCGCGAGGTCGAGGGAGGCGGCGGCCTGCCTGACGGCGGCGGCGGCGGCGCCTATCTGTCCCTCGGCATAGCCCTCGGTCATGAGGGAGAGATGACTCGACGCCTGGCCCACTCCCGCATCGGCCACCTGCCTGGCCGTGACCGCGGCCTGGTACTCCCTCTCGGAGATGGCTCCCTGGTCATACAGCGCCGACTGCCTCCGCAGATCCTCGGAAGCCTGTCCGGCGACGGCCTGCGCCTGGCTCAGAGCGGCGGCCGCCGAGGCGATCTCCTGGGAGCGGTGCCCGACCTCCAGGTCGGACAGCGTCGCCGCTGCACCGTCGAGCGCGGCCTCTCCCATCGAGACCTGGCTGCGCAGGTCGGTCGTATCGAGCAGTGCGAGGATCTGTCCACTGTCCACGGCCGAGCCATCGACCGCGAACACGCGGTCCACCGTTCCCGCGACCCCGAAGGAGACCATGGACTCCCTGACCTCGATGCTGCCGTAGACGGTGACCGAGTCCCCGCCACTCCGACAGCCGGCTGCGGGGACCAGGAGCAGTGCTGCAAGAGCTCTTGAGGTCCTCATCACTCCCCCCGCTCACAAGGGAAGGCAGATGTGCATCAGCCCGGTCTGGACTGCTCCCGCGTCCACCGGCCTCCTCAGAAGCCCGTTGAGCAGGATGTCCGACACCGAGTCGGCGAACTCGCGAGCGTCGGGCGAGGATCCGGCCGACGCGGGGATGTACTCGGAGAAGAGAGGGAGGGCGGAGAAGAAGAACAGGACGCCGCCCACACCGAGGAGATGGGCGGTGATCGTGTCGACACTGCGGAACCTCCCTGCGGCGATCCCGGACTTGAGCTCGTTCTGGAAGAAGCCGAACATCTCGGTGATGGCCCGGGCCGCCTCCGGAGCCAGATCGCGCCCCCCGCTCGCAGCCTCCCTCATCATCAGGCCGGGCAGCCACTTCCTCGCTCCCACGGCCTGGGTGACATTGCGTATGAATGTGCGGATCCTTCCCTCGGCGGTGGGCTCCTTCGCCAGGTCGCGGGAGAGGTTCTCGCTCACCTCCCCTATCGTGCGGATGACGACCTTCGAGAAGAGCGCCCGCTTGTCGCCCACATGGTAGTAGATGGCGGCCTTGTTCACCCCCGCCCTCCTGGCTATCCCGTCGATCCTGGCTCCGGCGAATCCGTTCTCGCCGAACTCTTCCGCAGCAGCGTCCAGAATCCTCTCCCTGGGTCCGGAAGTCTCGATTCCCGACGACATGATGGCATCATCTCCCGTGGCGAAACAGATGGTTTAACCAAATGGTTATATATACGAGCTCCGGTGGCCAGTCAATCCGCAGCGGCAGAAGCCTGGTGGGAATCGAGAGACGCAAACCGGAGAGTCTACGGGGTGTAGACCGTCAGGCCGTAGGTGAGGTCCTGGGACCAGTCCAGCGCCTCCGCGTGCTCGATCTGCTGCACTTCGCCCGTGCCGGATGCGTAGTAGTACTTCCACGAGCTCCGCGGGGCGGATGCCGAAGACTCCTCGACAAGGGCACAGTCGTCGTAGCCGCCGGCAGGAACGTCCACGGATTCGCTCACGCTCGACACGATTGCCGTGCGCGGACCCTCGGAACGCGACTGCCAAGTGGTCCCGACCTCGGGAGGGAGGACGAGGAGCGTGTCGGGGCGCGAGCCCTCTGCGAGGGCCCAGTAGTATGTCACGAGGGTGTCTGCGTCGTTGACCCAGATCGTGTCCGATCCCCTGGAGATCTCGGCGGTATCCCCGGACGCCCTCGAGACGTAGACCAGGAACCACTCGCTGCGCGTCTCGAGCACGGCGATGCTGTCGACGGTCATCGTGTCGGCGATCACTTCGCGTGACATCGTGCCCGAGATGTCGAGCGTGTCGGAAGTGGTCAATATCTTCGTACCCGAGGCGTCGTACTGCCACGAGGAGCCCAGCGCGATGGGGTAGTAATCGGTCGTCGTGCCCGGAGGCGGCCCCCAGATGCCGTCGTCATCTCCGCAACCTGCTGACAGAAGAAGCCCTGCAACGAAGCAGACAACGAGAAAACGCTTCATCACACCCTCCCGCAATGGCGTCGGGCCGTCCGGTCACACGAGGATTCGCTTCTAATCTAGTGGCAGGAGCCGCCGACGGGCAAGAAAGGGACTGAAGCCGGTGGCAACGGCTCAGAACTCAGCCCTGGAGACCCGAGGGACCCGCGCCTGATCCCGGATGCAGGAGGGGCGGCCTTGCGGCCGCCCCCCCTCGTTCTCCGGATCCCCTTACCTGCCGTTGCCCTCGCGCTCGGTCGCGAAGTCCACGCGGATGTTGCGGCCGTCGACCAGGCTGTTGTTCAAGGCGTTCTTCGCGGCCTGGGCCGACTCGCTCGACTCGAAGGTCACGAAGCCGAAGCCCCTGGATCTTCCAGTCTCACGGTCCTTGACCACGCGGGCCTCGGAGACCTCGCCATGGGCCGAGAAGGCCTGCTTGAGTGTCTCGTCGGTAGTTGCCCACGCGAGGCCGCCTACGAACAGCTTGCTGCTTGTCACGATTCGCTCCTTCTCCCGGGCTTCACCCGGGCCCGGGCGGTTCCCCGCCCGGCCGCCCAGGCTCATGCCTGGGCCCCATCCCGGCAGTGACGGCGCCGGAAGTCCCGGACCACGAGGGTCATCGGTTTGGAATCAGGTGCTCTTGGGATGGGGAGGAAGGACTCGATCGGCAAAGGAAGGTTAGTCTACCAGGCCCCAGACACAAGAAGAACTGAATCAACCGCGACAAAGATAGTTTAAAGCGAACACGCCGTCAACAGGAAGAACAATATCCCGTTACTGCACATCTCATTGCGACAACCAGCCCTTCGGGCAGCAACCCCGGGGCTGCGGGGACGGGACGCGACACCCATCGATAGTATGTTCCGGGCACGAAGGGGAGCCCGTGTGCGGGCCGTACCCCGCCGGAGCAACGCTCGAGGCGGGTTCCCAGGTTCCAGTCTTCGACCACCGGTGGCGAGCTCCAGGGAGGCCGGCTATCAGAGACCACACGCTCCGGGGCACCTCGCACTGATGCCGCAGGTCCGCGACCTCACCCGCGGCGGCGAGGCCGGCCTCATCTTCAGGTTCACGCTCCCCATGCTCATCGGGAATGTCTTCCAGCAGCTCTACAACACGGTGGACAGCCTCGTAGTAGGCAACCTTGTGGGCAAGACCGCGCTGGCGGCGGTGGGGGCTTCGTTCCCGATACTGTTCCTGATGGTCTCGCTCATCATGGGGATCACGATGGGCACGATGGTCGTGGTTGCCCAGAACTACGGCTCGCGGGACTTCGCGAAGGTCAGGGCGGCTGTGGACACGGCTTACATCTTCCTCTTCTGGGCCGGCGTGGTCCTGACCGCGGCGGGGCTGCTCGGCGCCCGCCGCCTCACCGGTCTCCTCGACGTCCCGCAGGACGCATCCGGACAGGCCGTGACCTACCTGAGGATACTCTTCGCAGGCATGCTGCCCAGCTTCGGCTACAACGCAGTCTCGGCGATCCTCAGGGGGCTCGGCGATTCCAAGACTCCTCTGTACATCCTCATCTTCTCCACACTGCTGAACACGGTGCTGGATCTGCTCTTCGTCGGGGTCCTCTCGTGGGGGGTGGCGGGAGCGGCCTGGGCGACAGTCATCTCGCAGGCGGTGTCCTTCGTGGGGGCGATCCTGATCCTCAACGGCAGGAACGAGTTCGTAAGGCTCTCCGTCAAAGATCTCAGGTTCGACCGCGAGAGCTTCTCCCGGTCCATGAAGATCGGCCTTCCCACCGGGATTCAGCAGACGCTCGTCGCGAGCGGCATGATGGTCCTGATGAGGATCGTGAGCGGGTTCGGCACGAGCGTCCTGGCAGGCTTCACGGTAGCAGGCAGGCTCGACTCCTTCGCCATGATGCCGGCCATGAACATCAGTCAGGCCTCTCGGCCTTCACGGGGCAGAACATGGGTGCTCGCATGGTCGACAGGGTCGGGCGCGGCTTCCGCGTGGGCCTGCTGATGAGCCTGTGCATCTCCGGAGCCACGAGCATCGCAGTGATCGCCTTCGGCCACGGGATGGTCTCCCTGTTCAACTCGGATCCCCAGGTCGTGGCGGCCGGAGCAAGGTACCTCATGGTGGTCGGCTCCTTCTACACTGTCTTCGGCACGATGTTCGTGGTGAACGGGGTGCTCAGAGGAGCCGGCGAGGCCGTCGTCCCGCTCCTGAACACAATCCTCGCGCTGTGGATGATCCGTATCCCCTGCGCTCTGTGGTTCTCCTCGTTCGCCGGGGAGACGGGGGTCTGGTGGTCGATACCAACGGGGTGGATTGTCGGCTGCGCCTTCGCCTTGATCTATTATGCGGGAGGCAGGTGGAAGAGAAGGATCATGCCTCATCCCGAGGCAGCACTGGAGGAGGAGCTGGAATGCCAGTGGGTGGAGAAGTGAGGATGCTTGCCTGCTGCGGACTGGACTGTGCTTCGTGTCCCGCGCTGGTGGCGACTGCTACGGATGACGAATCCCTTAGGGCCGCAACGGCTGCCGAGTGGTCGGCGGCCTTCGGGGTCGCTCTCCGGCCCTCCGACATCGTCTGCGAGGGGTGCATGACCGACGGCTTGAAGTTCTCGCACTGCCTCGAGTGCGAGGTCAGGCTCTGCGGGCTGGGCAGAGGACTGCCGACATGCGCTCCCTGTCCGGAATACGACGGGTGCCCGACCATTGCCGCCTTTCACGGGATGGTGCCGCAGGCCAAGGAGGCTCTGGACGCTCTCAGGAAGTGATGACGAAGTAACCCTCCGCAGGGGAGGCCGAAAGGCCCGGACCGCCCTGAGGCCATCGGGGCCTCTGAGGGGGAGCGCTCTTCTCCTCACCGGGCAGATGTCGAGCAAGGGCTTCTTCGTGCTGTCCGCCATGCTCCTATCACGCGCGCTCGACGACAGCTCGTTCGGCGCTCTCGCGCTCTTCCTGTCCGTCGGCCAGGTCTTCCTGTTCTTCGTCGACTCGGGGTATTCCGTTGTGCTCAACCGGAAGCTCAGCCTGGCGCCTGGGGACCTGAGGAAGCTGCTGGCTCCGGCACTGGGAGCGAGGATCTCCCTCGCCCTGGCGAGCCTGCTCTCCGCGACGGCGATCGCCCTTCTCGCAGGGCTTCGCGCAGAGCGGGTGGTGCTTCTGGGCATGATACTGGTGGCATTCTCCCTCGAGGCCGTCTCGGAGAACTGCTTCGCCGTGTTCTGCGCCCTGGAGAGGGTGGGACTGGAGAGCGCGAGCCGGCTCCTGTCGGGCGGGATGGGCCTGCTCTTCATAGTCCTGGTCGTTCGATGGCTTCCCGGCCCGGGCACGGCGACTGCCAGCTACATGTTCAGGTCCGCGCTCATGGCCATCGCATGCATCCTGTTCCTGCACGGGCTGGGAGGAGGAGTTGCGCCGTCGTTTCGGCCCGGGCCGGTGCTGGCGACCTTCAGGGACAGCAGGCACCTCTGGGCGATGGGGATGCTCATGGTCTGCGCTCAGAGACTCGACACGGTCGTCCTCAGGGCCTTCCTCAGCGACCAGGCGGTGGGAGCCTACCAGGAGTGCTACAGGATAGTCGACACCCTGGCTCTTGTGATTACGCCGACGCTACTCCCCGGCTCGCTCTTCCCAAGGCTCTGCAGAGCCTTCGAGGATGGGGGGGAGGCTGCCGCCAGGATGCTCGGCAGGATCGGCAGTCTCGTGACCGGGTTGGCCCTGCTGGCGGTTCCGCCGCTCATCGCCGGCGGTGACGGGCTCATGAGACTGGTCTGGGGCCCGAGGTTCCTGAGGGGACAGGCTCCTGCCGAATACCAGGCCTGCTATCTGCTCTGCGTCCTTGCGATCCCCCTGGTGTTCTGGATGAACACGCTCCTGGCGAGCCTTCTTGCCGCGGGAAGGCAGAGGGCAGCGCTTCGCGGAGCGGCGGGAGGACTTGCGGTGAACCTCGGGGCGAACCTGCTGCTCGTGCCCGGGATGGGGCCCACGGGGTCGGCCCTGGCGATGATGATCACCAACGCCGCTCTTTCGGTCTTCTTCGCGGCGGGCCTGTCAGCCAGGGAAAGGGCAGGGCTCCCGAGGGAGCTCTGGAGGGTCCTCCCGGGTCTCGCGGTCTCGGCAACGGTGATAGCCCTGGGAAGATCCCTGCCGGCCGGCGTGGTCGCTGGAGCTTCGGCAGCGGCCTTCACGGCCGCGTGGCTCCCCCTGGCCGGGCTCAGACTGCTTCAGAGAGCGGCCCCCGGACCGTCGTGAGAAGGTCGGGGGCCGCCATGACCCGGCCCCGCGGTCTGCAGACACCCCCGTCGCAGGCCACGGGACTCCTCACATTCTGATCAGATGGTTGCCGTGCTCATCCCGGGGATCGACTGGACGAAATCGTTGATCTCCGTCCGAACGCCTTTGACGCGCGAGCGGACCTGATCCACCGAACCCAGGATCCTCTCCCTCGCTTCGACGAGCTTCTCCCGCGCCTCGACGGCCTGTCCCCTGTAGATCTCGAGCTCCTGGAGGATGCCCGCGACCTCGGGATCGGTGTCGTTGAGTTCCCGCAGCTTCTCTGCAGCCCTGTCTATGGCGTCCAGCTCCGGCAGGATGGTCTCGAACTCCGAGACCGAGGAGCCAATGCTGTCGAGCTTGAGAGCTATCTCGTCGAGGAGCGCCAGGCCGGGAACATGCACGGTCGGCACCTCGGGAACCTCCGGGACCTCGGGTACGCTCGGCGTGCTCGGCATGCCGAACGAGACTACCGCTGCGACGACAAGAGAGAACATGTCTTCCACCCTCCGATGAAGTGATCCCGCTATTGATCCGAAGTGGCGGACCGCAAGTCAAGGCGGGGCCGGGCGCGTCCGGATTCCGGGCCTCCGGGCTGTTTGCTGTTCTCCGTTTTTTCGTGATATTGGATAAGATGGCTACCTGCTGCGTGCCCGACGAAGGCTTCCTGGACGGGAAGCGCCCGAGCATCGACGATCTGCGCTCCGAGATCAGGGCGCTGAGACGGAGGTGCAGGGAACTCGAGCGAAAGGCGACGGACGGCGGCGGCCTCCACTACAAGACGATCTCCGAGGTCCTCCCCGATTTCGTGTTCGTGATCGAGCGGGATGGCAAGGTTGCCTATGCCAACCACATCGCCGCCGAGTTCCTTGGCATCCCCGCCGACAGGATCGAGGGGATGAAGCATGCCGAGTTGTTCCCTCCCGACGTCGCCCGCCAGCAGTGGAGTTCGATAGAGAAGGTCTTCTCGTCCGGCCAGCCGCACCAGGAGGAGATGACCTTCTCCTACGTGCAGGGCCAGAGAAGGCAGGAGACACGCCTCTTCCCCATCCGTGACGACTCCGGAGAGACCAGCGCGGTGCTCGGGATCTGCAGGGACGTCACGGGAATGCGCAACGCGCAGAAGGCGCTGAAGCAGAGCGAGTCGCTCTTCGGAGCCGTGTTCGAGTCCGCCAGCGACGCCGTCCTTCTCATGGACGACTCGGGCCGTTTCGTTGCGGCCAATCCCTCCTCCTCCGAGATGCTCGGGCTCCAGAAGGAGGAGATCCTCCGGATCACCCTCTGGGACCTGGTCCCGGAGGGGATAGGCAGCCCCATGCACGACGACTGGATTTCCACGCTGTCGAAGGGCTCGGGGGGATGGGCGGCGACATTGCGGCTGCTCGATGGCAGTGACCTGCCCTGCCGATGCCACATGAGGGTCGGCGTCGTCCCGGGGCTGAACATGCTGACCATCTCACCGGCCCCGCCTGCCGCGGAATGCCCTCCGCCTTCGATGCCCCCGGAGGCCGCAGCCATGTTCGACCTCCTCGAGGGCGTGGACGCGTCCATCTGGTCCGTCGACCCGGACTACCGCCTGATGGCCTTCAACGCCTCGTTCGCAAGGGGAATGGAGGCGAGCTCCGGTCATCGTCCCAGAGCCGGCGACCTCCTTAGGGACTACTCGCCGGACGAGGACACCTGGAACGAATGGCGCAGCATCTTCGAGAGGGCGCTCCACGGCGAGTCCCTCTTTTTCGTCCGGAACCTCCCGCTGCCGGGTGAGCCGATGCCTGCCGAGTTCCGATTCAGACCGCTCAGGACGAGCGAGGGCGACATCATGGGTGCCGTGGGCCTCGTCACCGCGCTCACCGATGTCAGGCAGGCCGGGAGGGCCCTCGAGGCGAGCGAAAGGCGCTATCGCGAACTTGTCGAATCCCTTAGAAGCGGCGTTGCAGTGCTGCAGGCCTTCAACGAGGCGTCGGACTTCAAGTTCGTGGAACTCAACCAGTCGGCATCGAAGATCCTCGACATCGAGAGGGAGCAGGCGGTCGGGAAGGCCCTCACCGTGCTTCTTCCCTCCGCAGGGGACACGGGCCTGGCAGAGGCCCTAGCCCGTGTGTGGAGGACAGGCCGGACAGAGGCGCTGACGGACTTCCTCTACCGCGACGGCCGGATCGAGTTCTGGGCCGCATGCACCATCTACAGGATCGCCTCGGGCGACGTGGTGCTGGTGTTCGACGACATCTCGGACCGGAAGAAGGCCGAGGAAGCGAGGAGAAGCGGCGAGGAGCTCTTCCATGCCATCTTCGAGGAGTCTCCAGACCCCATCAGCCTGTTCGACGCCGAGGGCAGGCTCGTCAGGTCGAACTCCTCGGCGGTCAGCTTCCTCCAGGTGGCCGGGGCCTCCGATGTGGAGGGCCTGGACCTGTTCTCCTCCCCTCCCCTGACCGGGGATCTGAAGGAGAGGATCCTGCGGGGCGAGACGGTCCATTTCCAGATCCCGCTGGACTTCGACCTGGCCCGCGCCATGGGGCTGTTCGGCTCGTCACGGGCAGGCGTGCGCTACGTCGATGCGACGGTGGCTCCGCTGAGGGATCCATCGGGGAGCCTGCAGGGCTACGTCCTGCACACGCGGGACGAGACCGACCGCTACGGGGCGGAGCACGCGCTCAGGGAGAAGGAGGAGCGGTTCAGACTTGTCTTCCAGCAATCCCCTGTGGGGATCGAGGTCTATGACAGGGATGGCCGCCTGATCGAGATGAACTCCGCGTGCCTCGACCTGTATGGCATAGAGAAGACCGAGGAGATGATCGGCTTCGACCTTCTCGGCGACCCGGAGATGCCCGAGGACCTGAAGGAGCAGATCCGGGGCGGCCAGTCGGTCCGCTTCGAGACGACAGTCGATTTCGACGACATAACGAGGGACGGCGTCTTCCGGACCAGCAGGACCGGGGTATGTCACCTGGACATGGTCGTGAACCCGCTCATGAAACCTGACGGGACCATAGCGGGCTACCTCGTGCACTCCATGGACATCACGAAGAGGAAGACGGCCGAGCAGGCCTTCCAGCAGGGAGAGGTCCGCTACAGGACGATGTTCGAGAGTTCACCCCTGGGGATCTTCGAGGCTACTCTCGAGGGGAAGGCCCTCAGGGCAAACGATGCGTACGCCAGACTACTCGGCTTCGACTCGACGCAGGAACTCGTCGCCCAGGTGACCGACGCAGCAGCCCAGATCTACGTGGACCCGGACCGGAGACAGCAGGTCGTGAAGACCGTGCTCGAGGAACCCGGCACGCACTACTTCGAGAACGACTACAGGAGGCGCGACGGGACGACATTCATGGGCGGCCTGGTGATGCAGGCCGTTCGCGACTCCGAGGGCACGCCGCTCTACCTGTTCGGATTCGTTCAGGACGTGACGGAGAGGAAGAGAGCCGAGGAGGCGCTGCGCGAGAACGAGCAGAGATACCGGCTGGTCGTCCAGACGCAGAGAGAGCTGGTCTCCCGCTGGCTGCCCGACACGACCCTGACATTCGTGAACAACGCATACGCCAGGTTCCACGGGCTCAGCCCCGACGAGCTGGTGGGAAGGAAGTGGATCGACCTGGTCCCGGACGCCGAGAAGGCCTTCCTCGCGCCCAGGTACTCGGATCTGGCGGCGAATCCGAGGGTGATGGAGACGGAGTACACGCAGAAGGCGGCGGACGGCTCCATGCGGTGGTTCCACTGGACGGACGTCCCCGTGCACGACGACGACGGGTTCCTTGTCGAGTTCCAGTCGGTGGGCTGGGACATGACCGACAGCAGAGCCGCCGAGGAGGCGCGGCAGCAGAGCGAGGAGAGCTTCAGATCCCTCGTCGAGCTTGCGCCTGACGCCATCTTCGTCTCTGACGAGATGGGCCGCTTCCTGGAGGTCAACCCCGCGGCATGCGCACAGCTCGGCTATGCGAGGGACGAACTGCTGTCGAAGACCCTCCTCGACATCACGTCGGCCGAGTTCATCGACAGGACCAGACAGAGGCTGTCGACGCCCAGTCAGCAGCCCGGCGTGTTCGAGAGCGGCCTGACCAGGATAGATGGCGCCCTCATAGACGTGGAGATAGGCTCACAGAAGGTCGTCTACAGAGGCAGCTCGGCCATGCTGGGAGTCGCCCGCGACATCACGGAGCGTCGCCGCGCCGAGGAAGAACGGAAGAAGCTCGAAGCGAAGATGCAGCAGGCCCAGAAGCTCGAGTGCCTGGGCGTCCTGGCGGGGGGCATCGCACACGACTTCAACAACCTGCTCATGGTGATGCTGGGGCATGCCAACCTGGCGGCCCGACAGACGCAGACGCTGTCACCAGTCAAGGAGAACATCAGAGAGATCGAGAGAGCGGCCCAGCGCGCTGCCGAGCTATGCAGGCAGATGCTTGCCTACTCCGGGAAGGGCCGTGGTCAGACCCAGCGGGTCCACCTCAGGGACCTGATCGAGGAGATGGCGAACATGCTCGACGTGTCCATCTCCAAGAAGGCCGTGCTCAGGTTCGACTTTGCCGATGGCCTTCCGCAGATCGACGCGGATCCCTCCCAGCTCCGACAGGTGATCATGAACCTGATACTCAACGCATCGGAGGCCGTCGGGGAGAGAAGCGGCGTGATCACCATCTCGACGGGCGCCTCGTACTGCGACAAGGCCGCGCTGGCCGACGTCTGGTCCGGCACGGATCTGCCGGAAGGCCTCTACGTCCATGTAGAAGTGGCCGACACGGGTTGCGGGATGGACGCGGACACCGTGTCGAAGGTCTTCGATCCCTTCTTCACCACAAAGTTCGCGGGTAGGGGCCTCGGACTCGCGGCAGTGCTGGGCATCGTGAAGGGCCACAACGGGGCCGTCCTCGTGAAGAGCGAGCCGGGGAAGGGCACGGTCTTCCGCGTTCTCCTCCCGCCCGCGACAGGCTCCGAGCCCGCCCACAAGCATGCAGCCGGCCGTGCCCACAAGGAGACGGCCCTATCGGGAATGGTCCTGCTCGCGGACGACGAGGAGACGGTCAGGGCGCTGGAGAGGTCCATGCTGGAGGCCCTCGGCTGTGAGGTCGTGATGGCGCAGGACGGGCGCGACGCCGTTGAGATCATGCGTTCGAGGGGCTCGGAGATCGACTGCGTCCTCCTCGACCTCACCATGCCCCACATGAATGGGATAGAGGCAGTCTCCGAGCTCAGGAGGCTCGGCTGGGAGACCCCGATAGTGGTCTGCACGGGGTACGACTCTGCAGAGGTCGATCAGAGCTTCGCCGGGCTGGACATCTCGGGAGTCGTCCAGAAGCCCTTCGATCTGGCCGCGCTGGGTGACGCCGTCCGGAAAGCCATGAAGACGGGCAGGCGCCGGTGAGGCGGGATCAGGGGACTGGAGACTGGGGACTGGGGACTAGGGACTCGCTGCAAGTGAAGCCCGGCCCGAATCACGGCCCCTACGGCCTTCAGCCTCCCCTCACTGCCAGGAAGAGCAGGGCCCCGGCGGCGGCCGAGAACGGTATCGTGACGATCCACGACACCACTATCCTCAAGGCTATCCCCCACTTGACATGGGAAGCGCTCATGGTGCTCCCGACGCCCACGATCGAGCCGGCGATCGTGTGAGTGGTCGACACCGGGATCCCGAAATGGGTGACCAGGAAGAGAGTGGCCGCTCCCGCCGTCTCCGCGCAGAATCCGCCCACGGGCTTGAGCTTCGTCAGCTTCATGCCCATGGTCTTGACTATCCTCCATCCTCCCAGAGCCGTCCCGAGGGCCATCGCCGCGTTGCATGCCAGGATGATCCAGGCCGTGCTCCAGTCTACCCTCAGCCTGAACAGATCGAGCGGGTTGCCGGTCGTGGTCAGGTTCACGGTCGTTGACGGGGAGACCATCCCGGCCGCCACGAGTATCGCCAGTATGACGCCCATCGTCTTCTGGGCATCGTTGCCGCCGTGACCGAGAGAGTAGAGCGACGCCGAGACCAGCTGCCCCTTCCTGAACAGGTGGTCCACGGCCTGCGGCCTCCATCTCCTGAACAGCCAGATCACGCCGATCATCGCCGCGAAGCCCAGGGCCATCCCCAGGACCGGGGCCAGCGGGATGAAGGCTATGGCGCTCAGCAACTTCTGCCAGTTGATGATGGAGGGGCCGGAGTGGGCCAGCCCGGCCCCGGCCAGGCCGCCGATCAGTGCATGGGAGGACGACGTGGGGAGCTTCCACCACCACGTGAGGAGGTCCCAGGCGACCGCCCCGAGCAGACCGCAGATGACGACCTGCACGAAGGCCGGATCGGCCGGATCGATCCTGATGATCTTCGAGATGGTCTCGGCAACCTTGGTACGGAACACGAACATCGCGGCGAAGTTGAAGAAAGCTGCCCACAGGACGGCGTACTTGGGAGGCAGGACACGGGTGGAGACGACCGTGGCAATGGAGTTGGCGGCGTCGTGGAATCCGTTGATGAGATCGAAGAGGAGTGCAAGAGCTATAGCGCCGGCGACGAGAGCGAAGGGCGCCCCCATTGTCAGGACGCCTCTATGAGGACGCCCTCGATGATGTTGGCGACATCCTCGCACTGGTCTGTCGCGCGCTCGAGGTACTCCAGGATCTCCTTCCACTTGAACACGTAGATCGCCCGCTCCTCGTTCTCGTGGAAGAGCCTGACAAGCGCCGTGCGATGCACGACGTCGGCCTGGTTCTCGATGCGGTGGAGCTCGATGCACAGGGCTGGGATGCCGCTGGACTTCCCCAGCCTCCTCAGTCCGCGGACCGTCTCGCCGATCGTGCCTGCGGCCTTCACGAGGAGATCCGCCAGTTCCAGGGCCTCCGGACGGATCGCGTCGACCTCGTAGAGGTCCATGCGGACGACCGCGGCCTCGACAAGGTCGATGATGTCGTCGAGGTGTTTGACAAGGTTGTGTATGTCGCCCCTGTCGAAGGGCGTAATGAATGTCTTGTGCAGGGCTTCGATGCACTCGTGGGTGATGCTGTCCGCCGCGTGCTCGACGTCCTTGACGCGTGACGAGGCGGTCCGCAGGTCCATTCCGCCCGCCAATGCCTCCCTGAGGATGACGCAGGCCTCCGAGATGTGGACCGAGAGCTTCTCGAAGTAGTCGAAGAAACTCGTCTCTCGAGGAAGCAGATGTTTCAGCATGGGGCCTCCCTGACAGCCCGTCCGCCCTCGACGAACACCGACCCGGGCGGAGAATCTGCCGACCCGGCTCTCGGATCGAATGCGCGAACATAATCCCGCCAGTGCGCCCTCACCAGCGATCCGCCGGTCCTTGCCATCCGCTCTCCCGATGCAGAGAATCCCTCCATGTAGAAGACGAATTCCGTGGAGGTGGCGAGTTGCCCAAGAGATGTCCGATCTGTGCCCAGGAGTACGACGGCAATCCGAGGACCTGCCCCAAGTGCGGCGCGCGGCTCCCCGACTTCGATCCGTCCAGATGCGAGTTCTGCGGCACCAAGGTGAGACAGGGACTGGACAGCTGCCCCAACTGCGGAGCGCCCATCGAGAGGCCGGAGGCAGACTTCAAGCCCATGGAGACAGGCGGGATCGGAGCCGACTCCGGGACGACGACGATCACCACGACAGTCACAACGGCTCAGGCGAAGTCGGCGGGCTGTGCGGTCAAGGCGGTGGTCCTCGTGATCGTCATCGCGGCTGCGCTTCCCGTCCTCCTGGGAGTGGGGATCCCGCTGATCTCGCACTGTGCGCACGAAACCAGGATGTCTAAGGCGACCGCGGAGGAACGGGGAGCCGTCATCACTCCGGCTCCAGCCCCCGACTCCATCTACACGGCAGCGATCGTCGAGGGCGAGAACACGGTCGAGACGATCTGGCCCAGAGTGATCACCGACCTGCCGGACAGCGTCTCGTGGGTCAACAACTACAGCCCGGCCGCCGCGTTCAGCTTCTCCGTGACCGAGCCGCACTCCCTCGTCCAGTTGGACGCTTCGTCACCCAACGACCTGGTCATGAGCCTGCTCAGGGTCAATGACGACGGCAGCATGACCTTCCTAAGGTTCAACGACGACAGCAACTGGAGCAGGGATCCCTCGATAGTCGCGACTCTGACCGCCGGGAACTACCTTGCGATAGTCAACAGCCTCAGCGGCTACGAGTACGGCGACGTGAGGTTCGTCTGGCAGGTGATCCAGGACGACATCCCCTTCCTCCGGCCGGACACCACGTTCACGATCACGCTCTCCGACAGGCACGCCCAGGAGCACTTCTTCGTGAACATCGAGGCCGACAGCAGCTATGTCTTCGGTGCCTCGAGCCCCACGCTGGACTCGTATGTCGAGCTCCGCACGGCGGGCGGCTCGGTCCTCTCCGACGACGACGGGGGGGAAGAGGGGCTCGATGCCCGGCTTGCGTTCACGGCCACCGCCCTCCAGTCCGGGGAGGCCGAGCTGATAGTCAGCCCGTACCGCTACTCCAGCTCCAACCGCTGGGGGGACATGCGTGTGACCTTCATCGAGGGCACCGAGCCGACGGGAGGCAGGAAGTAGGCTGCCGCACCGTCCATCCATGAGCAGCACGAGGATCTCGGGCTTCACCTTCGTGCGTGATGCGGTCCGGCTGGACTACCCTCTCAGGGAGTCCATCCTCTCGGCGCTCCCGATCGTGCAGGAGTACGTCGTCAACATCGGCGACTGCACGGACGAGACGGAGGCGCTCGTCGCCTCCATCGGCAGCCCCAGGATCAGGATCGTCCGCTCGACCTGGGACCCGTCCAGGTTCGTCCACGGCGCTACCAATGCAGATCAGACGAACATCGCCCTCGAGAACTGCAGGGAACCGTGGTGCCTGTACCTCCAGGCTGACGAAGTGCTCTCCGAGAAGGAGCACGACAGGATCCTCGCCTCGCTCGACAGAGCATCGGCCAGGGAGGACGTGGACGGTCTGCTCTTCCACTACTTCCACTTCTGGGGCGACTATGACAGGGTGCAGACCTCGCACAACTGGTACGACAGGGAGATAAGGATCGTGCGCAACGGGAGGGGGATAAGGAGCATCCGCAGCGCCCAGAGCTTCAGGAGACAGGGGGAGAAGCTGCGCGTCCTGGACTGCGGCGCCCACATATACCACTACGGCTGGGTGAGGCACCCGGAGGTCATGAGGCGCAAGACCATGGCCCTCGACAGCCTCCACCACCCCAGGCAGTGGGTCGAGAACAGGCATCCCGAGCCGTCGAAGCCCTGGGACTACGGCCCGCTGGAGAAGGTCTCGCGGTTCACCGGAGAACACCCGGCGGTCATGGCCGGGCGGATCGCCTCGAAGACCTGGAGAGCCGAGGACTACAGGGATCCGTCGGATCCTCCCCGGCACAGGCACCTGAGGCTCTCCACGAGACTCCTGTCGGCGGTGGAGAGGCTCCTGGGCTTCCGCATAGGCGGGTACAGCAACTGGAAGCTCGCCGGTCGGGCCTAGCTCCGGCGGCGGTGGCCCCTATGTCCTCCACTTCCTCCATGCCAGCCTCAGCCCGCGCCAGTTGTGCGCCCTCCACAGAACCGAGAAGAACCTCGGAGACATCGGATAGGCCCGCAGGTCCATCAGCAGGTGCGTCGCGACCCCGGCCGCGACTCCGTAGAGGAACAGCTTCCCAGACACCAGGGCCAGAGCGGAGGCGAAGAGGAGGAGCTCGACCGAGTGGAGTACGGGGAATCCCCAGGACGCGGGCACGCCTCTCCTGAACCCGTGCTGCCTCTCCAGCTTCTCCTGGGTCTTCGATACCGCCCCCAGGAACCCACCGAGGTTCATGGGCATCCCCCGGCTCCCGTAATGCTCGATGTGGTCGACATCGAGGAGCACCCCGAACAGCACCAGGCCCGCAGCGAACGTCCCGCCGATTGCAGCCGCCGAGGCGGCGCCGAGAACGACCGAGGCCGCAGCGTGATATGTTACCTTCATAGCGGTCGAATGTAGGCGAACCAGGACGAGTCCGCCAGGCCGGCTGGCAGGTACCGGAGCGGCGGCGCAACTACCACGGCGGCAGGCCCGCCGGACAGGAGAAGCCGATGCCCGTTCCGTTTCTCGATCTCAAGGCGCAGTACAGGCAGATCGCCGACGAAGTCCACCACGAGCTGCATGAGGTAATGGAGAACGCCGGATTCGTGCTCGGTCCGAAGGTCAGATCCTTCGAGGAGCGATTCGCGGCCCTCTGCGGGACACGGCATTGCGTAGCCCTCTCGAGCGGAACGGCAGCCGTGCACTCGATGATCTGGGCCGCCGATCTGCCGCCTGGAAGCGGCATAATACTGCCGCCCAACACATTCACTGCGACAGCCGAGGGAATCGTCCTGGCCGGGCATGTGCCGGTGTTCGTGGACGCGACGAGAGGATCGTGGAACCTCTGTCCTCAGAGAACGACGGCGTTCCTGGAGGAGAACTACAGATCCGGTGCACCGGTCGACCCGAGGACAGGGGCGGTGGTCAGGGCTCTTCTCCCTGTGGACCTGTACGGCCAGCCGGCCGACTACAGAGCCTTCGAGGCCCTGGCCGCCCAGTGGGAGCTCCTCCTCTTCGAGGACGCATGCCAGGCCCATGCGGCATCGCTCGACGGCAGGATGGCCGGTTCGTTCGGGAATGCGGCCGCCTTCAGCTTCTATCCGGGCAAGAACCTCGGAGCCTACGGCGAGGGCGGAGCGGTAACCACGGACTCGGACGAGCTGGCCGCGCGGATCCGCACGCTGAGGGACCACGGATCCTCCGAGAAGTACTTCTACTCGATGATCGGCCACAACTACCGCATGGAGGCATTCCAGGGCGCCGTGCTGGGAGTCAAGCTCTCCTTCCTCCAGGAATGGACCGCGCAGAGACGCGAGGCGGCCGCAAGATACGGGGAGCTGCTGGCCGGGCTGCCCCTGGAGCTCCCTGCGGAAATCCCCGGCGCCGTGTCGGTCTACCATCTCTACGCGGTGCATACCGACAGACGGAACGAACTCGCCGGGTTCCTGAAGGAGAGGGGCATCGGGACAGGGCTCCACTATCCCTACCCGCTCCATCTGCAGAAGGCATACGGCTATCTGGGATACGAAGAGGGTGACTTCCCGGTGAGCGAGTACAACAGCGCACGGAACATCACTCTGCCGATGTTCCCGGAGATAACGCCCGCCCAGCAGGCGGAGGTTGCCGAGGCGATAAGGGACTTCTTCCGAGAGGCGGAGGGCCGGAACGGGCCGGAGCACGAAGCCTGAGGCCCGCGGCGGGCGAAGCCCGGGCCGGACCGGGGATCGGTCCTGACGGCTCGAGGCTTCGACCTGCGGCCTTCGGACCCGTCCTCCGGCCTCCGGCCCGAGCCTTCAGCCTTCGTAGAGCCCGGCGTCGTGCGATGGAGGAGCGCCGGGACCGTCTTCGCCGAAGCCGGCCTCGTCCATGTCACGCTCGATCTTCTCGGGATCCTCCCCTGCTTCCAGCCTGCCGATGGCCTCTGTCAGCTCGGGGCCCAGGTCCTCTCCCATCTCCTCGGCCATCGACCGTATCGCCCTCGCTACGGACCGCGGGTCGTTCTCGTCGATGCCTGCCCCGTCCCCGGGCGATCCGCCGGAAAGGCCCGCCGATCCCCTCCTGCCTGTCGAGAAAGTGCTGGGGACTCTCTCCAGATCCGGACTCCCGCACCTGGGACAGCGGGGAGCGGCAGCGACCGTGCTGCGCATGAAGAACGAGTAGATAACATTGCACTTCCGGCACAGGTACTCGTAGATGGGCATCAGTGCCTCCATCCGGACAGCCTGAGACTCGAGGCGAAAACGCCGCTGCTCTCCGGCAGTCCAGTCAGCTCCGCGATCACAGGGCACTTCACGACGAAGGAATAGAAGAGGCGGGGATCGGAAGCTCCCAAGAGACCCTCCAGATTCCCCTGTCCCTTCGACAGGACGAGGTCCGCCCGCAGGAATGCCTCCTCGAAGGCGTCCCCCATCAGTCCGGGGTGGACCGTTGGAGCGTCCAGGCCCGTCCGGATGAGCTCGGCGTACTCCCCGATGCCCGCCAGCAAGGCGTCTTCGAGGGTCGCGTCGTTCAGGACCGGCCGCGGCCTGACCGAATACCACACCTTCTCCGGTCCATCCAGCTGCTCGAGGAACAACCTGTCCAGGACGGTCTCCCCTGCGTTGTCTCCCACCAGGAGCAGTGTCGAGGCCCCCTCCAGCCTGTCCAGGAACTCGGCAGTCTCATCCATCATCAGCGGCTCGGAGATCATCTCGAGGACGCGGGCCGCCGAAGGGACCGGGCGGCCCTGGGCGACGTCGATGAGATTGCCCCAGGTCGCCGCCCGCAGTGACCTCTCCACCGCCTGCCTCCCTCCACCCAGCCCTCTGCGCAGCTCCGGGAGCGCCTCGAGGAGACCGAGCGTGAAGGACCGCTTCACGTCAGAGAAAATGTCCGGGTCAGGCATGCGGCTCCTCAGGTCGCGGTAGGTCCGCGCACCTGCGAGCGGAGGCGGCTGGCCGGGCAGCAGGCGCTCGATCTCCCCGAGGTAGCCTTCCAGCAGGGCGTCGGCCGTGGCCCCGGCCATCCCCCCGGAGGCCATGAAGCCGGCGAGCCCCCTGCGAAAGCAGTCGAGGCAGCGGCCGTCAGCCGTCGAAAGCGATTCCTGCATCCCTGAGGAAGAGCTCGTGGATCCTGTAGTCGGACGTGAGCTCGGGGTGGAAGGAGGAGAGCCAGATGGCACGGTCCCTCACGAGGACGGGGCCCTCCTCGACGCTCGAGAGGACCTGGACTTCCTCCGAGAGAGGGTGGAGGAGAGGAGCGCGGATGAACACCCCGGGGAATGCCGAGTCCAGTCCACGCACGAGGAGGCCCTGCTGGAACGAGTGGACCTGCCTCCCGAAGGCATTCCTGACTGCCCTGACTCGCGCTGCGCCCAGGCCGGCCTGAGAGATCCCGTGATCCCTCTCGATGACCTCGGCAGACAGGACTATCGCTCCGGCGCAGGTTCCCCACATCGGCATCCCTGCCTCGACCAGGCGCCTGAGGGCCGGCAGGAGATCCCAGCGCCCGAGCAGGCTCGTCAGGGTCGTCGATTCACCTCCGGGCAGGATCAGTGCGGAGATGCCGTCCAGATGCCCGGGAAGGCGCACCTCGACCACATCGGCACCGAGCGAACGGAGCATCGCGACATGCTCTTCGACGCCGCCCTGGAGGGCGAGCACGCCGATCCTGGCCAGTCGGCTACCAGCCTCTCGAGGCCATGCGGTCCTCTGCCCTGAGGCTGTGCACATCTATCCCGACCATGGGCTCGCCGAGCCCGGCCGAGACTTTCGCGATGATCTCCGGCTTGTCGTACTGGCTGACGGCCTCGACTATCGCCCGTG
>Ga0172362_10000031_pt1 | contig 83427 bp, 68 predicted proteins | sample LakKivs1_kivu2a2_FD_114534 | JGI IMG/M metagenome (GOLD analysis project Ga0172362, IMG submission 114534) | Sediment microbial communities from Lake Kivu, Rwanda - Sediment s1_kivu2a2 | ecosystem: Environmental > Aquatic > Freshwater > Lake > Sediment | place: Rwanda: Western Province, Lake... | reverse complement strand
TATCCTGTTCCACCCTCGCCTCCGACTACTTTTCCGATCACCTGGCGCCGGTCATGGTTCAGATGGACACCGTGTCGGTCGACCGCCAGGGTAATGTCATCATCACCTGGTTCCCGGTCACCACCGATAACATCAGCGAATACATCATTTACCGAAAAAGGGAGGGCATCTCGGGTGCCTGGGACAGCATTGACGCCGTGCTGGGCAGCATGACCTCATATATCGATGTGAATTCCCATGCCACCGTTCATTCTGAATCCTACCGTGTGGCTGCCGTAGACGCCTGCGGTAACATCGGGCTGGGCGGCTTCCCGTATCCTTACAGCACCCTCTTTCTGAGGGAGATACCTTTCAGCTACTGCGACACGCAGGTGCCACTGTCGTGGACGGCCGCCACCAACCTCAACCCGCCCGTCGAAGCTTATGCCGTTTATACCTATGATCCGGCGACCTCCTCCACCACTTTTGTTTCACAGACCACCGACACCACCTTCATTTTCGCCTATCCTTTCATGCCCGACTCGACCTATTGCCTGTTCGTCAGGGCTTACAACAATGCCGGTCCATCCACTTCCTCCTGTGTCCAGTGCTTCCTCGCCAACCGCCCGCCGCAGCCCGACACGCTTAACTTCTGGCTGGCATCGGTCGATACCGCTGACAACAACTTCAATAGACTGAATTTTTATACCGATACGACAGCCGCCGGCTCCAAAGCCGTCATCCTGCGGAAAGCCATCAGCTCCGACATGTACCTGCCCATCGACACGATCTTTGACCTGACCGGCCTGACTGACCCTTACATATTGTATTCTGACTATAATGTCAATGTGAATGACTCATCCTACTATTACAAAATAATTATCCTCGACGACTGCGACAATGAATCCTATCTCCCCGACAACGAGATACGCACCATGCACCTCAAAGGTCTGATGAAAGATAACGGGATCAACTGGTTGTACTGGAATGCCTATGAAACGACCAACGGGCACGTGACAGCCTACGAGCTGCTAAGAAAAATAGACGGCATCCTCAACGGTACCATCACCCTCGATCCGTCGACCACCACCTATGATGACGATGTGTCGTCACTGTCACAGATAGGCGGCCGTTTCAGCTATCTCGTCCGTGCTGTGGTACGGCTCTCCGGCGTCATCCTGGACCAGGACACCGCTTACAGCTATTCCAACGAGACCCTGGTGACCCAGACCGCCGGCATCTTCACGCCCAACGCCTTCACACCCAACGGCGACGGCATCAATGACACCTTCGGCCCGGTCAATTATTTCACCGACATCGCCGCCGACTACCGGTTCATGATCTACAACCGCTGGGGTCAGAAGATATTCGAAACAACCGACTTCACCAGGACCTGGGACGGCACTTTTAAAAACGGACCGGCACCCGTCGGATCCTATGTGTTCGTCATCACATACAGGACCGTCGAAGGACTCTATCTCGAAAAACACGGTACAGTCACCCTCCTGCGTTGACACCATGATATCACATAATCTGTCATAAGACCCATTTCCATTGAGGATTTTGAGTTCATAGGAAAAAAATATAATTGATTTTTAATACCTTTGCCGCACTTTAATTATAACCGTTATGGCATTAGATCCGGAAAAATTCATCGACGAAGGTCTGACCTACGACGATGTTCTTTTAATACCTGCTTACTCGGAGATCCTGCCGCGTGAGGTGGATATCACAACATTCTTCACGCGCAACATCCGTCTGAATATCCCCATTGTCTCCGCCGCCATGGACACCGTCACCGAGTCGGGTCTGGCCATCGCCCTGGCACAGGAAGGCGGCATCGGCGTGCTCCATAAGAATATGACCATCGAGCGCCAGGCCGGCGAAGTGAAAAAAGTGAAACGGGCCGAAAGCGGCGTCATCCACGACCCCATCGTCCTCCATGAAAATGCCCTCGTCAGCGATGCCCTGAACATCATGAGGGAATATGGTATCGGCGGCATACCGGTGATCAACGACCAAAAGCAACTCGTCGGCATTGTGACGAACAGGGACCTGCGCTTCGAGAAAGATATTGACAGGCCCGTAGCGGAAGTCATGACAAAAGACGGCCTCATCACCACCCGTGAGATGACCGACTTCTCCAAGGCCACCGAAATATTGCAGAAACATAAGATCGAGAAACTGCCCGTTGTCGACAATGACAATAAGCTCATCGGTCTCATCACATATAAGGACATCTTAAAGATACAAACCCACCCCAATGCCTGCAAAGACGAGAAAGGCAGGCTGCGTGTGGCCGCCGCCGTGGGCGTCAGCATCGACACCCTCGACAGGATACAGGCTCTCATCGACCAGAATGTCGATGCCATCGTCATCGACACGGCCCATGCCCATACGCGAGGCGTCACCGAAACCGCCAAAATGATCAAGAAACATTTCCCTGACATACAGCTGGTGGTCGGTAACATCGGCACGGCCCAGGCGGCCAGGGACCTTGTGAAGCTCGACGTCGACGCCCTCAAGGTGGGCATAGGTCCCGGCTCTATCTGCACCACACGCATCATCGCCGGCATAGGCATACCGCAACTGTCAGCCATATACAATGTTGTCAAAGCATTGAAAGGCAGCAACATCCCCGTTATAGCCGACGGCGGCATACGTTATACCGGTGATATCACAAAGGCCCTCGCCGCCGGCGCCCATTCCATCATGGCCGGATCATTGTTCGCCGGCGTCGACGAATCACCGGGCGAAACCATCATCTATGAAGGCAGAAAATATAAAACATACCGCGGCATGGGCTCCATCGAATCCATGGAGAAAGGATCGAAAGACCGTTACTTCCAGGATGTGGAAGAAGACGTCAAAAAACTCGTACCCGAGGGTATCGTCGGCAGAGTCCCTTACAAGGGCACAGTCGCCGAACTCATCCATCAGATGATCGGCGGATTGAGAGCCGGTATGGGCTACACCGGCTCAGCCAATATCGAACGGCTGCAGCAGGCTAAATTCATCAGGATCACACAGGCCGGCATCACCGAAAGCCACCCACACGATATCACCATCGTCCGCGAAGCACCAAATTATAGCAGGTAATTTAATTTTAATGTACTATCTATAATCCGAAAACGTTCCTTAATCAAAAAAAACAATGAAGAGTAAGCGTCTTATCAGCATGTTGTTTCTGGTCGCTGCACTTATGTGGCAGACGGCATCGGCACAAAATAAAACTAAAAAAGATGAGGTCCTGTTTACTTTCAACGGTGAGCCGGTGACAACGTCAGAATTTCTTAATGTATACAGGAAAAATAATGTCAACGGTAATGTGCTCGATAAAAAATCACTCGAAGAATACCTCGATCTCTATATCAACTTCAAATTAAAAGTGCTCCAGGCCGAAGAGCTCGGGCTGGACACCGTGAAGGCGTTCATCGACGAACTGAAAGGCTACCGGACCCAGCTGGCCCAACCATACCTCACCGACGAGGCCATGACCGAGAAGTTGATCCACGAAGCCTACGACAGGATGCATTATGATGTCAGGACCAGCCATATCCTTATCCGTGTGAAACCCGATGCCCTGCCGGCCGATACGATGGCGGCCTATGAGAAGATCATAGACATAAGAAATAAAATCTTGGCCGGTGCCGATTTCGGTGACATGGCCGTACAATATTCGGAGGACCCGTCAGCACAGGACCGCGAAGCCTCACCCAAGAGACCCTTCATGAAAGGAAATAAGGGCGACCTGGGTTACTTTACAGCCTTCGACATGGTGTACCCGTTCGAATCAGCCTCCTATAATACACCTGTCGGCCAGGTGTCAATGCCTGTGCGTACCAGCTATGGCTACCACCTGATCAAGGTGACGGATAAAAAAGATGCCATGGGAAGGGTACAGGTAGCACATATCCTGATACGTTTTCCTGCCGACCCCGCACACGAGGACTCACTTAAACTGAAAGATAAAGCCTTTGCAGCTTACCGGGAGATACAAGATGGCAAGGACTTCGCCGACGTCGTGAAAAAATATTCCGACGACAAGGGTACGGCCGATAAGGGTGGCGTCCTGCCTTGGTTCGGCGTCAACAGGATGATACCCGACTTCATCATCGAGGTGTCAAAGCTTAAAAAAGCAGGCGATGTCACACCGCCCTTTCTGACAGCTTATGGCTGGCATATCGTTAAACTGCTCGATAAAAAAGACATCGGGACATTCGACGACAACTACCAGGATCTTAAACAAAAAGTGATGAAAAATGACAGAATACTGACAAGCAAGACATCATTTATCAATCAGCTCAAAAAAGAATATCATTTCAGGGAATATCCCAAAAACCTCATTCCGTTTTATACGGTAGTCGATTCTTCCATCTTCAAAGCCAAATGGGATATGGCAGCAGCCGCAGGGCTGAACAAGAAACTGTTCTCATTGGCAGGAAAAACATATACACAGGATGACTTTGCACACTACCTGAACAAAACCCAAAGCAACGCCCTGGCCGAAAACATTGAGATTTACGTCAACAACAAGTACCATAATTTCGTTGAGGAGACGATACTCAATTATGAGGATGAACACCTCGAAGATAAGTACCCCGACTTCAAAGTGCTCATGAAAGAATACCGTGACGGCATCCTCCTGTTTGAACTGACCGACGAAAAAGTGTGGTCCAAAGCCGTCAAGGATACCGTTGGGCTGGAAAAATTCTACAATGAAAAAAAGGACAATTATATGTGGAATAAACGACTGGATGCCACCATCTTCACCGTCTCCAACCCGTCCTGTGTGCAGAAAGCAAGGGATCTGGCCATAGCCGGAACACCCACCGATGAGATCCTCAGCAATGTCAACCAGGACACCTTAAACTGCCTGACCATTACACATGATAAATTCCAGCAAGGAGATAATGAGTTTATCGATGCCATCGACTGGGTGAAGGGCCTTTCAGGTAACATTGACAAAGATGGCAATACCATTTTTGTGCTGGTCCATGATATTCTGCCACCACAACCCAAAACACTCAGCGAAGCCAGAGGCATCATCACGGCCGATTACCAGAATTATCTTGAGAAGGAATGGATCAAATCGTTACGGGAAAAGTATCCCGTTGTGGTCCACGAAGAAGTGCTTGAATCCATAAAATAAATGATGCGCGTTGAAGAAAATCACGCCCATATTGCTGTTGTTTCTCGTCTCATGTTCTTTTCCTTTCTCACAAAAAGATAAAGACGACGAAGATGTCGCCCGTGTCGGGAAAAAAATACTGCACCGGTCCGATCTCTCCGGACTGATACCGGCAGGCACAAACGAGAAAGACAGCACGGCCATCACGTCTAAGTACATCGAGGACTGGGTGCTTCAGCAGCTTATTCTGCAAAAAGCCGAGTTAAATCTTCCACCCAAGGAAAAAGACTTTAAAAAACAGCTCGAAGATTACAGGAATTCACTGATCATCTATCAGTATGAATCTTACCTGATCAGACAAAACCTCGATACCATCGTGACAGACAGGGAGATTGAGAATTATTACGAAACGAATAAACAGAATTTTGAACTGAAGGACAATATCGTTCAGTTAAACTTTGTTATACTGAAAGATAAACGACTGCCGTCCTTTCCGGTAAAAAAGTATTTGAACTCTGATGATCCTGATGATAAGGACAGACTGGAGAATTTCTGCAAAAAAAATGCGGTTAATTATTTTCTGGAAGACCAATGGATAAGGTTTAACGATCTGCTTAAAATGATTCCCATTGAAACTTATAACCAGCAGGCTTTTCTTGAAAATAACCGGTACATCGAGCTTCAGGATACGGTATTCAGGTACTTCGTGAAGTTCTATGATTTCAAAATAAAAGAAAGCCTGTCACCCCTGAGCTTTGAAAAAGAGAACATAAGAAACATCATCATCAATAAACGGAAACTCCAACTCATCGAAAAGATGAGACGCAAAATCTTCGATGATGGCATGAAAAACGACGATTTTGAAATTTATTCTTCACACTGATGAAGAAAGTAATGATTATCGGTTCACTCCTCTTTTCTCTCATGATAAGCTCCGCAAAGGCCCAGGAAAGACTTATCGATGAAATTGTCGCCGTTGTCGGCAGTAACATCATCCTGTATTCCGATATCGAGACGGAGATCCTTCAATACCGCATGCAAGGCAAGATACCCCCGGGATCGTCGGCACGCTGTCAGCTTCTCGAAAGCCTCCTTTACCAGAAACTCCTGCTCAACCAGGCTGAACTCGACAGCGTGGAAGTAAGCGACAGCAAAGTGGAGGCCGATATGGATGCCAGAATGAGGTATTATATCCAACAGTTTGGCTCACAGGATAAATTGGAACAATTTTATCATAAATCGGTACTTGAAATAAAAGATGAGCTCAGGGAACTGGTTCGCGACCAGATGAAAATAGATGTGGTACAGTCAAAAATTACAGGTGATATTAAAGTCAGCCCCGCCGAAGTGAGAGCCTATTTCAACCGTTTACCCAAGGACAGCCTGGAAATGGTCAACACGGTCTACCAGATCGGCCAGATCGTAAAAAAACCTCCTGTCAGTGTTGATGAACTGTCGGCCAGCTATGAAAAAATAAAGACCTTGCGTGAACGTATCCTTAAGGGGGAGAAGTTCTCGACATTAGCCATCCTCTATTCCGAGGATCCCGGCTCGGCAGCCAAAGGAGGCGAACTGGGGATGTTTAACCGCGGTACCATGTATCCTGAATTTGAAGCCGCGGCTTTCAGCCTGAAAGAACCCGGTGAGGTATCCGACATCATTAAAACCGAAGCGGGTTACCACATCATACAACTTATCGAACGTAAAGGAGACTATATCAACGTGCGCCATATCCTTATCCAGCCGAAAGTGTCGCCGGAAGATCTGGAGAAAGCCAGAAAAGAACTCGACAGTGTCCGCACTCTCATTGTCAATCACACCATGACATTCGAAGAAGCCGCCCTGAAGTTCTCTGACGACCCCGGTAAAATAAACGGCGGCCTTCTGGTCAATCCCAGGAATAACACCACCACCTTCGAGGCCGATCAGCTGGAACCCAGTCTCTTCTTCGTCATCGATAACCTGGAGGTGGGTGATGTGTCACAACCCGTTAAATTTCTGACCGACGACGGAAAAGAAGCCTACAGGCTCCTCTATCTTAAAACACGCACCGAACCTCACCGCCTCAACCTGAACGATGATTACAACAGGATACAGATCATGGCTCTCACTGAAAAACAAAATAAAACCATTATGCAGTGGGTGAATGAGAAAATTAAAACGACCTATATCAAAATAAACGAGAAATATAAAGACTGCGAGTTCCAGAATAAATGGTTTTGACGGATCCGGATACCGTTTCAGAACCTGCAGATATTGCCTCATGTTCCAACAAAAGTATTGACTATGAATTATAAGGATGATGTTGAAGCCATTGACGCTTTTGTCGAAAAATACAGGTCGCTGAAACTTGAAATAGGCAAAGTGATAGTCGGCCAGGATGAGGTCATCAGGAGCCTCATCATCTCCATCTTCAGCAAGGGCCACGGGCTGCTTGTCGGTGTGCCGGGGCTGGCCAAGACGTTGATGGTCAACACCGTTGCCAAAGCCTTGGGTCTCACATACAGCCGCATACAATTCACTCCTGACCTGATGCCCTCGGATATCATCGGCACCGAGATACTGGATGAGAACCGCAAGTTCCGTTTTGTCAAAGGGCCTGTCTTTGCCAATATCATCCTGGCCGATGAGATCAACCGCACGCCGCCCAAAACGCAATCGGCATTGCTGGAGGCCATGCAGGAAAAAGCCGTCACGGTCGCCGGCACTTCCTATAGTCTGCAGGAGCCCTTCTTCGTGCTGGCCACACAAAATCCCATTGAGCAGGAAGGTACCTATCCTCTGCCCGAAGCCCAGCTCGACCGTTTTATGTTCAATATTTGGCTCGACTATCCCAGTTTTGACGAGGAGATCAAAATCGTCAGAAATACGACCTCTGAGACCATGGCCGAGCCGATGATCATCCTCACCCGCGAAGAAATACTTTTTTTCCAGAACCTCATCCGTAAAATCCCCGTGGCAGACAATGTATATCAGTATGCGGTTAAGCTTGCCTTGCGTACGCGTCCTCATACACCCCAGGCACACCACTGGGCCGATGAGTACCTCACCTGGGGAGCAGGACCACGGGCATCACAGTACCTTATTATAGGTGCCAAGTGCCATGCCGCCACCAACGGGAAATATTCACCCGATATCGAAGACGTCCAGGCTATCGCCGCGTCCATTCTGCGACACAGGATTATCAGGAACTACCAGGCCGAAGCCGACGGTGTCAGCGTCGATAACATCATCAGCGAACTGCTGAAATAAATATCATCTTGCGTTAAAACAAACAAATGATCACATGAGGAAAATCGTTTATATCGCCTTCGGCATCCTGATTGTCATCATTTTCCTCCTCTGGCATTTCCTGGGCTCAAGTGACAAAGAGACTCAAAAGATACTGGTCCCGGTAAAAAAAGGGCAGTTCCGTATCAACGTCACCACCACGGGTGAGCTGGAAGCCAAAAACTCCGAGAAAATATACGGTCCTTCCGACCTCCGCTCCATCAGGATATGGAATGTCAAGATCGAAGATATCATCCCCGACGGCTCCCTGGTTGACTCGGGTGATTATGTCGCCACGCTGGACCGCACGGAGATCTCCAACCGCATCAAAGACCTCGAAAGCGAAGTGGAGAAGTTGGAATCACAGTTCATCAAGACAAGGATCGACACCACCATCGAGCTCCGGACAGCCCGCAACGAGCTCATTAACCTGAAATTTAACCTCGAAGAAAGAAAGATCAAGCTGGATCAATCCAGGTATGAACCTCCTGCCACTATCAGGGAATATGAGATCGAGCTCGATAAAGCCCAGCGTGATTACGATGAAGCCATCAGGAATTACTCTGTCAAGCTCGAGAAAGCTCAGGCCACCATGCAGGAGGTCATGGTGTCGCTGGAACAGCAGAAACGTAACCTGGACCAGAACCTGAAGGCACGCGAGCAATTTGTGGTCAGGGCTCCCAAAGCGGGCATGGTCATTTATAAACGTGACTGGGACGGCAGCAAAATGGGCGTCGGCGCTACCGTCAGCGCCTGGGATAATGTCGTGGCCACGCTGCCCGACCTGACGAAGATGATATCCAAAACCTATGTCAATGAGATCGACATCAGCAAGGTGAAAACAGGGCAACCGGTGGAAGTGGGTGTGGATGCCTTCCCCGATAAAAAGTTTACAGGGTCGGTGGTCGAAGTTGCCAATATCGGTGAACAAATCCGTAACTCCAATGCCAAAGTGTTCGAGGTGAAGATCGAGATAAATGAATACGACTCCATCCTGCGCCCTGCCATGACAACAAAAAATACCATCATCACAGCCGTCATCGACAGCGTTTTTTATGTCCCCATCGAATGTGTCCACAGCAACGATACCCTCACATTCGTCTATACGGATAAACACACCAAACAACAGGTGATAACGGGCGAAAGCAATGAGAACGAAATCATCATCAGAGCCGGTGTGCAGGAGAATGAACCGCTTTACTTAGTCCCGCCCGAAAAAACGGATAACTTCACACTCGTGTCACTCGACCCCGGCATTATCGACAGGTTTAAAAAGGAGGACATCCGAAAACGTGAATCCGGGATGAATGACCAGAACGAAAGAAAAACAGAAAAACATCCCGCCATTGAAATGAAAACAGGGAAAATAAAGGTTCATTGAACTTGGAACGGTTTATCTATATCATCAACATTGCTGTTGAAGCTGTATTTGCCAATAAATTCCGGTCCATCCTCACCGCTCTGGGAATCATTTTCGGTGTTGCCGCCGTCATATCCATGCTGGCCATAGGCAACGGCGCCCGGCAGGAGATACTTGAGCAGATGAAGCTGGTGGGGGTAAACAACATCGTAATCACCCCGCAATCCGACATCGATAAACAAAAACAACAGGACGAAAAAGAAAGCAAATACCAGCAGCAATACTCGCCCGGGCTAACCCTCAGCGATGCCAAAGGAATTTCCGATATCATCCCCACGGTCTTACATGTCAGCCCCGAGGTAACCTATGATACCTATATCCTCAAGGATGGCCACAGAACATCGGCTAAACTCACCGGGGTAACACCCGAATTTTTCACCGTCTACAATCTCATGCTTGAAGAAGGCAACATGTTCAATGAGCGGCAACTCAGGGAAGGTAAAGCGGTTTGCATCATCGGACCCGCGATCAGGTCAAAGTTTTTCCCTCGGGGAGATCCCCTTGGTCAGTATATCAAATGTGGTAATATATGGTTGAAGATCATCGGCATCCTGCAGAACATGCGGGTCAGTGAAGGAACGTCGGAGAATCTCGGTATCACCGACTACAATAATAATATTTATGCTCCCATTCAAACGGTTTTGCTGCGTTATCGCGACCGTTCCATCATCAGCCCCGTGAACGGTCAATCAGGGGTGATTATCGCAGGAAATGATATGATCTCTTTTTCTTCAAATGGCCAGTCGGAGTCAACAGAAAGCAATCAGCTGGATAAGATCGTGGTCCAGGTCAAAGAAAGTGAACAGTTAACGGCCACTGCTAAAGTGTTGGATAACATACTGAAACGCAGACATTCAGGCGTCAACGACTTCGAGATAAAAATACCTGAACTCCTGCTCAAACAACAGCAAAGAACCAAGGATATTTTCAATATTGTACTGGGAGCCATTGCAGGCATCTCGCTCATCGTCGGCGGTATAGGCATCATGAACATCATGCTGGCGTCGGTGATGGAACGCATAAAGGAAATAGGCATAAGAATGACCGCCGGCGCCACCAGAAGGGACATCACCCTCCAATTCCTTCTTGAAGCAACGATGATCAGCATCACCGGAGGAATCATTGGCATTATTCTCGGGATGACCATGGCTAAAATCATCACATCATTCACCGGTATCCTGACGATCGTCTCTCCTGCATCCATTTTTATATCCTTTGGCGTTTCGGTGGCTGTCGGGATGCTGTTTGGTTACATGCCGGCAAAAAAAGCCGCCGGACAGGATCCTGTGGAATCATTACGTTACGAATGAATGTTCAGCATAAAACGAATTATCACTGTCCATAATCCCTAAGTCATAATATGATGATTATTAAAAATACCCTCAGATTTTTTTTTGCCTTCCTGATCGGTGTCATAACTTCAAATGGTTATGGTCAGGGGGCTGTCAGGAAGCTGACCCTTGATGATGTCATCATCATCGCCAAGGCACAATCACCCGATGCACTGATAGCCAAGCACCGCTTTCGCAGCAGCTACTGGCAATACAGGACTTACAGGGCAGGTTACCTGCCTATGCTTAAGTTCGATGGCACACTCCCCGATTTCAGCCGCTCCATCGATGATATCACACAGCCTGACGGTACCGAAGTATTTATACGGCGTCAGTTGTCGCGGACCAGCATGAATCTCTCCCTGACACAGAATATCCCGTTCACCGGAGGCCAGGTTTTTATGAGTTCCAACATACAACATATCGACAACTTTGATGTTACGACGTTCTCTTACCTCACGACACCATTAAACATAGGGATCAGGCAACCTATCTTTGAGTACAACTCGTTTCGCTGGGATCGCAAAATAGAGCCCCTGCGTTATGAAGAGGCTAAACGGAAATATCTTGAAGACATGGAACAGGTGGCCATTACAGCCACAAATCTGTTCTTCGATTTGCTCCTGGCACAGATTAACCTTAACATCCAGTTGGTTAACCAGGCAAATAATGATACGTTGTACCAGATCGCCAGGGGGAGATATAATATCGGCACCATCGCTGAAAACGAATTGTTGCAGTCGGAGCTCAATCTTCTCAACTCCAATTCGAACCTGGAGGAAGCACGCTTAGACCTGGATATGAAACTGTTCAATCTTAAATCTTATCTCAGGATCAAAGATACCCTGAACATTGAATTGATCCCGCCCATCGATATCCATCCCATGACCGTGAGGGTAGAAGAGGCTATAGCCGAGGCCCGGAACAACAGGTCCGATGCACTCTCTTTTGAACGCCGCCTGCTGGAAGCCCGGAGTGAGGTGAGCAAAGCCAGGCTGGAAAACAGGTTCAGTGCCGACCTGTATGCGGTCTATGGCCTGACACAAAGTGGCGATTATCTCATTGAGGCATACAATAGACCACTGAATCAGGAAGAGGTCGTACTGGGTCTTCAAATACCCATTCTCGACTGGGGTCTCTCAAAAGGAAAAATCAAAATGGCCCAGTCAAACGAGGAATTAACAAAAACAGCTGTTGAACAGGATCGTATCGACTTCGACAGGGAGATTTTCCTCAATGTGGCACAACTTAATATGCTGCAAAATCAGCTCATCATCGCTTCCAAAAGCGATACTGTTGCGCGGAAGAGATACGAGGTGACAAAACAACGGTTTCTTATAGGGACAATCAATATCACGGAGCTGAACATAGCCCAGACTGATAAAGATAATAACCGAAAAGCTTATATCAGCACACTCCATTCTTACTGGAGTAACTATTATCAGCTCCGTAAACTGACACTTTACGATTTTATTGAAAATAAGAATATCACTGTTGACATCAAGGATCTCATGTGATTTCAGGTTTTTATTATTTTTGTATATGGTAAATCGTTGACCAAGAGTATTCATTTAAATCGACATCCACTATGGCAGTCCTCGTTGGTAAGAAGGCACCTTTATTTGAAGCCGATGCCGTCCTGAATGGCGGTGAGTTCGAAGAGAAATTTTCACTGGAACAATACATTGGAAAGAAATATGTGATCTTCTTTTTTTACCCTATGGATTTCACCTTTGTATGTCCGACTGAGATACTGACCTTTCAGGAACGGCTGGCCGAATTTGAAAAAAGAAATGTGGTGGTGGTTGGTTGTTCCGTCGACTCAAAGTATTCCCATTGGACCTGGCTTATGACTGAAAAAAAAGACGGTGGCATCAAGGGCGTCACTTTCCCCCTTGTATCAGACCTCTCAAAGACCATCGCTCAAAACTATGATGTCCTGGCAGGTGAATATGAGTATGATGCTGAGGAAGATGAAATAGTTTTCAAGGGTGATCCTGTGGCCTACCGTGGCCTTTTCCTGATTGATAAACAGGGTGTGGTCCGTCATCAGATCGTCAATGACTTACCGCTCGGCAGAAATATTGATGAAGCCCTTCGCATGGTCGACGCGCTTCAGTTTGTTGAAGATCAGGGTGAGGTTTGCCCCGCCAACTGGCATAAAGGGGATAAGGGTATCCCCGCAACCCATGAAGGTGTGACCAGCTACCTGCGGCAGCACTAACAGAAAACGTTACAGTTTATCTTTAGCTTCATTCCAGTAACTATCCATTTCAGGCAGCGTCATATCCTTCAATGAACGGCCGGCTTCACCGGCTTTTTCCTCAATGAATTTGAACCTCCTGATGAATTTCCTGTTGGTCTTTTCCAATGCGTCTTCAGGATTAATATTGATGAAGCGGGCGTAATTGACCAGTGCAAAAAGCAGATCACCGAATTCTTCTTCTATCCTGTCATGCATGGCACCACTTTTTACTTCTGCGTCCAGCTCACCTAACTCTTCCATAACCTTATCCCATACTTGTCCGGGTTTTTCCCAATCGAAACCGGCACCACTGGCTTTTTCCTGTATCCGGTGAGCCTTCACCAAGGCAGGTAAAGCATAAGGAACGCCACCCAGTACCGATCTCTTACCCTCATCCATTTTTATCTTCTCCCAGTTGTTCCTGACATCATGGGCATTGCTCACCTCCACGTCACCATAAATATGAGGATGACGTTTGATGAGTTTTTTGTTTAACTCCTCAATGACGTCACCAATATCGAAATCATGTGTCTCCGAGGCAATCTCGGAATAAAATACAATATGAAGCAGGAGATCACCCAGTTCCTTTCTAATCTCCTTCATGTCATGTTGCAGAATGGCCTCCGACAGCTCATAGGTTTCTTCAATGGTCAGATGCCTCAGACTTTCGATCGTCTGTTCTTTGTCCCATGGACATTTGGCCCTCAATTCATTCATAATGGTTAACAGACGCTCAAAGGCTTCAAGTTGCTTTTTCATATTTAAAATTTTGGCAAAATTACAGATTTATCCCCCACTATTTATTTTTATAATTTTGCATTAAACCGCACCCTTTCCCTGAATATATAAAATAAGCAATTGATAATAATTGTACACCTCAGCGTACATATGGAAAAAGCATGCAGAGATGACCATTTTCGTGTGGCTTCTCATAGGTATGGTCTTATCCGGACCTCCCGCTGAGGCCGGCAATATTAAAAAGCATTCCCCAAATAAATATAAGCACAAACTCTATCATTCAAACCTTTACCTTGAAGGCAAACTGTATTATGGTTTTGTTGCCAATCACCATATTGGAATGGAGATATACGACAGCCACTTCCCTGCATTTGAAATCAACCTGGGGAAAGCCACCTATGGGCAGAAGTTTTGGCAACAGATGTACAATTATCCGATAATAGGCATTTCTTATTATCATTCGGGTCTTGGCACTTCACCATACCTTGGTACAGCCAATGCTGTTTTTCCATATATCAACTTTCCCATCATCAAATCCAAGAATTTTATGTGGGGATTCCGGTTGGGTGCAGGAGTCGGTTACCTCTCCAAAAAATTCAATCGTCTTGACAATTACAAGCACCTCGCTATCGGATCACATTTTAATTTTGCCGGGAATCTCTTATTTGACCTACAATTCAGACTGAACGATTATTATTTCTTTTCTGCCGATATCGGATTGGTGCATTTTAGCAACGAATCATTAAAATTACCAAATTACGGGCTGAATTTACCTTCTGTTTCAATAGGCCTGATCAGGTTCTTCGAAAAACAAAATACACCCATTCAGCAGCGTCTTTATGATCCCGTTAAACCGTTTGATTATGATATTTATAAGATCATTGAATTCGATTTCACCGGTGTGGCAGGGTTTAAAAACCTTGATGCCCTGTATGGACAGAATTATTTTGTGCTCTCTCTGTTCGGGAATATATTTAAATTGGTGGGTTACAAAAGTAAATTCGGGATTGGCTGTGATTTCTCTTACGACGCATCCGACTATACGATCCTTGAGAAAAACAATGTCATAGTCGACAACAGGTTATCACTGATAAAATCCGGTTTAAACCTGGCATATGAATTAGCTCTGGGGAGATTGGCTTTTGATTTCAATTATGGTATGTACCTCGGAGGCAAGGACCAAAGCGATGGATCCGTTTACCAAAAGCTGTCACTGAAGTATGACCTGTCGGAACATCTGTATGCCTATATCACACTGAAAGTTCATTGGGGACGAGCTGATTTTATAGGTTGGGGATTGGGGTATAAGTTCAAATTAACCTATTAAAAATGAAAAGCCGTTATGACATCGGATTATTGCTACTTATCACCATGATATTTACATCATGTGAAAAGCTGGATATAGGCGATTGTTTCAAAAGCACAGGTAAGGTTATCATCGAAGAACGTGAATCATCCGATTTCGAGCATATTATCCTTGAAGATAACATTAATGTCATCCTTACCCAGGATAATAGCTGCAGCATCCGTGTTCAGGCAGGCGAGAATCTGATCGGATCGGTTATCACCGAGGTCAATAATGGGGAATTGACCATCAGAAATGACAATCAATGCAACTGGATGAGAAATTACAACAAGGATATCAATGTATACCTCTCTGTTAACCATCTGGTGAGCATCTGCTACAGAGCCTCAGGTAATATCATCAGCACCAACACGATTACAACCGATTCCTTGAGCGTCTCGGTTTGGGATGGATCGGGGATCATCGATATGGATATCCAAACGGGCATCTCGGTCCTTGACCTGCATTATGGCACCGTTGACTTTGACATTCATGGTTTTACCCAGGTTGATTACATTTACGCTGCCAGCTATGGGCCTTTCCACTGTCAGGACCTGGTTTCCGTATTTTGCTTCATGAAAAACAAGGGTTCCAACGATTGCTATGTGAACTGCACAAAAGTGCTCGAGGTGGAGATCGAAAATATCGGGAATATATACTATAAAGGTGATCCTGAGACCATCAAATCAAAAATAACCGGTACCGGCCGGTTAATAAAGCTTGAAGAGTGAAATGAAAAAATCAGGCAGATTCTTTTTACTTATCCTACCATTCGCATATCTCTTCCTGGGATTTTATTTCAATCAGATCATCGGTCTGTTTTCCATGAGGAATGTTGATCCGGGATATGTGTATCTGACCAATGGACTTTTTATGTTACTGGATCATATGAACGTTCAACATATCGATAATCCCGGCACACCTTTGCAGATGGTGGTAGCCGTTGTATGCCGTGTAGTGTATTTCATCCGGGCACCCCACCTACCCTATCTCGAAGATGTGATGACCAACTCCGATCTTTATCTGAACATTATAAACCATGTCGTTATCACTATTACCTCGATCATTCTTTACATTACCGGGGTAATAATCTGGCGGATAACAGCCTTCCTGCCTTACGGCCTTCTCATACAAACCTTACCTTTTTATTCAAACCTCACCTATGACATCATCGGAAGATTGACACCTGAATTATTATTGCCAATACCGGTGCTGCTGCTCAGCTTATTTGTTTTTGCCATACCTATCTTATATAACCTGGTTTTCATCACACAATGGATCAGTGATCTTCTTATACATTCGGGGCATTATGGAAAAGGTTCACCGAATGTTCTCCTTTGGGATTCATTTCTACATCATCTGGTGATCTTTCATAAATTTCATGTCTTCCTGGTGTACTCCTGGCTTTTCGGTCTCATTCTTTTATTGATTTATTTGATCTATAAAAGAAATGAAGTCAATCGCCGGTTGGCGTATGGCATGGCAGGTGTACTGGCGGCTATGTTCGCACAGGTCATCATTGTGGCAAAACATTATGAGTACAGGTATTTGGTTCCAGGATTGACCCTTTTCCCGATCCTGATCATTCTGTCCTTTGAAATCTTAAGAAATACTATCCGTTTTAAATGGATGAACATAATGACCGGATTCATCATTCTTGCCGAAGTATCATACTGTTGGTTAAATGTCAATAGGCTCTGGCAAAAACCACTCTTTGTAATGAAGGACGACCTGAATAAATGCATTTACCCTTTTCAGAATGCCCGTCAAGGGGTATGAGCCGTATCGTCGCTTTGGTTTCCTCTTTGATAGCGAGTTCTGTCTCAGGGGTGCCATCCCAGTGAGCCAGCACAAACCCTCCCTCGTTTTCAATGATATCCTGAAACTCTTTCCACGTGTTGGCCTGAAAGGTATTGTTTTCCCTGAAAGAGAGGGCTTTCTGAAAAAGATTCTGCTGTATTTGTTCCAGAAGGTGTTCTACTTTAATGTCAATGTCTGTCAACTGATAGGATTCTTTCTCCAAGGTATCACGGCGTGCCACCTCCACTGTTTTATTTTCCAGATCACGGGGTCCAATGGCTAATCGCACAGGGACACCTTTGAATTCGTACTCGGTAAATTTCCATCCTGGTTTGAACGTATCACGTCGATCATAAGTCACAAGGATGCCCCTTTTTTCCAAGTCGTGTTTGATCTTCTCCGCTACTTCACTGATCTGTGCCAATTGCTCTGTTTTATTGTAGATAGGCACGATAACTACTTGTGTCGGAGCCAGTTTGGGAGGGATGACCAGCCCACGGTCATCGGAATGAGCCATGATTAAAGCCCCCATTAAACGTGTGGATACTCCCCATGATGTCGCCCACACATATTCAAGTTTATTCTCCCTGTTTAAATATTGTACATTGAAAGCTCTGGCAAAATTCTGACCTAAAAAGTGTGATGTTCCGACCTGAAGTGCTTTGCCATCCTGCATCAGGGCCTCAATAGTATAAGTATCCAGGGCGCCTGCGAATCTCTCACTGATTGTTTTTCTTCCTTTTAATACGGGGAGGGCCATCCACTTCTCTGCAAAGTCGGTATAAATACCAAGTATTAACTCAGCTTCATGAATAGCTTCCTCTTTGGTAGCATGAGCGGTGTGCCCCTCCTGCCATAAAAATTCAGCCGTTCTTAGAAATAATCTGGTTCTCATCTCCCACCGTACCACATTGGCCCATTGATTAATGAGCAAGGGCAGATCACGGTAAGATTGAATCCAGGTGCGGTATGTATCCCAAATGATCGTTTCCGAGGTGGGACGGATGATCAATTCTTCTTCAAGTTTCGCGTCCTCATCAACCACCAGGCCATTACCGTCTTCGGCAGCTTTTAAACGATAATGTGTGACCACTGCACATTCCTTGGCAAAGCCTTCAACATGGCCGGCTTCCCTTGAAAAAAAAGATTTCGGAATAAAAAGAGGGAAATATGCATTAGAATGACCGGTATCTTTAAACATTTTATCCAGGGCTCCCTGCATCTTTTCCCAGATGGAATAGCCATATGGTTTAATTACCATGCAACCGCGGACGGCAGAATTCTCAGCTAATCCTGAACGTATCACCAAATCATTGTACCATTGGGAATAATTTTCTTCTCTTGTTGAAAAATCCTTAGGCATGTCTTGAAAATGGTATAATATTTGCTATTTCTCGCAGGTTTTTTTAAATATTTTGGTTGCCAAATTTAATTATTTTCTCCGGTATGAAGCTCAACCCATCAAAAATATCTCAAAATAAGGAGGATAAGATCATGAGAACCTTTGTATTGTTTCTTGCATTAGTAGCGTTCTTTTTTACTTCATGTTCCACAACGTATTACTCAACCACACCACCTGTTTATGATGATGTTTACTATACTGCCCAACAGGTCACTCCCACACCCATGCAAACAGTTACACCTTCAAGTCAATCGCAGGGTAATTACTATGCTGAAGGTGAATATCTTTCAGATGAAAGTGTCTATGATGCCTATCAGCCAGATTACAGCGACACTTCCTCCTCCGTTGGGAATACATACATCACGAACAATTATTACGGTTACGACTATGCCTCACGCATAAGAAGATTTCACCAACCTTATTACTTTGATGACTATTGGTCCGGCTATTATACCAATCCATATTTTTATTACCCCTCATATGGTGGTTTTAACTTCTCCCTGGGATTTAACTGGGGCTGGGGATCCTTCGGATGGGGTTATCCTTATTACGGTTATTATCCTTCATATTATTGGGATCCTTGGTATGACTGGTACTCACCCTATTATTCATGGGGTTATCCCTATTATGGTTATGGAAGCTACTGGAATGGTTTCTGGGATGGATATTATACCGGTCTTTGGGTTGGCAACAAGTATTACGATTACTACGATGGATATCCCGGATTTTATTATGGTCACCGCTCCTCGCGTGGCAGCACGAACAGCAGCAATGGCGGGGGCAGAGGCAGTGACGGCACAGCCGGGGGCTCAGCTCGCCCCGGAAGAACCGGTGTCGAACAATCAACACTTACCGAACGCTCCGATTCATATGAACAGATCCCATCACAGACTTCCGGAAATAGCAAATCGGTTAATCCAAACCAATCGCGCAGCTCAGCAGTGATTAATCCTGTCCCTGTTGTATCAGATGATCCTGGTCAGACTGGCAAAAATAAAGCAACGATTAGTTCCTCTTCATCTCAAGTCACGCCTGTTCAGAAAAACACAACCTTCAGGAATTCAAATAATGCTGATAACCAGTTTGCTGGACAAAAAGAACAGTACACCAAACCACCTGTTGAGCAAAAAAATGCCCGGGAATTTCAGAGTCCTATTTATAGATATGAGCAGAATAAAAACCAGACAAATGTCACAAGGGAACAGAGTACCCTTAAGACATACCGATCACCCCAATATACCAAACCTAAATCCAGCCAGGAATATAATTCACCACGGGCAGGCAATATCGGCCAATATAATCCGCCCCGCCAGGATGCGAATTCACAGGTACCTGCGCCGGCCCCATCTTATCAGAACAGATCGGTCACTCATCCGGATTCATATAACAACACCAGACCGGCACAGTTGAACAACAGAAACTATTCAATGCCGGCCCCCTCGAATAACCGGACTTTTTCAGTGCCCTCGCGCTCAGGAAATAACTTTTCCATACCGTCACGCTCAAACAACAGTTATTCTGCTCCGTCACGGTCATCAAGCAGCTATTCCATGCCATCTTCATCCGGCGGAGGGGGTTCCTCTTCGCGTTCCGGATCAAGTTCTTCAGGCGGCGGTCGGAGGTAATAATTAATGTTTTTCGCTTTTCGTCACTCTTTTAAATTCAGATAAAAATGAGAAAGATTGGTCTTATTGTCTCCCTTCTTGTCTTAGCCAATGTGGCCCTGAGGAGTCAGAATGAAGTGGATGCCCTGCGCTATTCTCAGCTCACCATAGGTGGGACAGCAAGGTTTATGGGTTTAGCCGGTGCATTCAGTGCAGTCGGTGCTGACTTGTCGGTATTAAGCACCAATCCGGCAGGGCTTGGCTTATATAAAAGTTCGGAATTCATCATCACACCCGCCATTTTCAGCAGCAATACCCAGTCACATTATTATGGCACTGCCAATTCCGACTATAATAACAATTTCAATCTGAGTTCCGTTGGGATTATCTATTCCGCCAACGTTGCCCGCCAGGATCAACAGGGTGGCTGGCGTAATGTGCAGGTGGGTTTTGGCATCGTCAGAAATAACAACTTCCATGGGAGCACAATCATTGGTGGTACAAATCCCCAGAGCTCGCTGCTTGATGCCTATGTGGATTACGCCAATGGCAACAGCACTGATAATTTGAATCCCTTTGATACCCAGCTGGCTTACGAAACCTATCTGATTGATCCGATACCAAACACGCTTGATTATACCAACAGGGCACCACTCAATCCTGACGGAAGCATTGCCCCTGTCGACCAGCGCAAATCCATTCTTACTGAAGGATACATGAATGAAGCCGATTTTTCAATCGGCGCCAATTACGATGACAAGCTATACATTGGGGCTACAATCGGTATTCCCTATATCAGGTATCAGGAAGAATCGCACTACCAGGAAATAAATAATGAGCCCCCCGATACCAACACATTTAAATCGTTCACGTTGACGGAGACTCTGGATACACGTGGCAGCGGATTCAACTTCAAATTCGGACTCATTTACAGACCCGTTGATTGGCTGCGCTTTGGAGCCGCCGTACATACCCCATCCTATTTCGGTAATATGCACGACGACTGGATAAATAACATGCATTCAAATCTTAATAATGGGAACAACTATACATGGGTCTCCCCGCAGGGTAATTTCGACTATAAACTCGAAACCCCTATGCGCGCCATGGGGGGTATAGCTTTTATTTTCCAGCAATATGGCCTGATCAGCATCGACTATGAATACGTCGACTATACCAAAGCCAAGCTACGCAGCCAGGATTACGATTTCTTCAGTGAAAACCAGGCTATAACAAATAATTACACCTCCGCTTCCAACATAAGAATAGGCACGGAATGGCGGATAGGTCAGATGAACCTGAGGGGAGGCTATGCATACTATGGAAGCCCCTATAAAAAAGGAATTAATGATGCCCAGAAAAATATCATTGCCGTCGGATTAGGATACCGGAACCAACATTTTTCTCTTGACTTCGGATACAATTACACTTTCTATTCTGAAGACTATTACATGTACCAGTCGGAACATGTCATTGCACCCTCAGCAGCCATTGACACAAAAAACAATAACTTCCTGGTAACGGTCGGATTTAAGTACTAAGGTGCCGGTCAGGATTTGACAGCATTGACAATACTGTCGTCGACCAGTATCCTTCCGCAATATTCGCAGACGATAATTTTTTTATGCATCCTGATGTCCAGCTGCCTTTGAGGTGGTATATTGCTAAAACACCCTCCGCAGGCATCTCTTTCAATCTGTACCACCGCCAATCCATTCCTGGCATTCTTACGTATACGTTTATAAGCTTTCAGCAAGCGGTCTTCAATATAACGTTGGTGTTTAACCGATTGCTCAAGCAAGGCCTTTTCTTCCTTTTCGGTCTCGGCCACGATATCTTCGAGTTCTGTCTTCTTAACCTCCAAATCATTTTTTCTTTCATCCAAAACCTGCTGGGCATTGCTTATTTCGGTCTTTTTAATTTCCAGCTCGGTCCTGAATTCCTTTATTCTTTTATCCGCAAGTTGAATCTCAAGCGTTTGAAATTCAATCTCTTTAGATAAAGAATCGTATTCCCTGTTATTCCGAACATTTTTCTGCTGTTCCTCGTATCTCTTTATCAGGGTTTCACATTCTTTAATAGCCAACTCTTTTTCCTTAATGGCCTGTTCAAGGGAGTTGATCTCCTCCTTGAAATTTTCAATACGTGTTTCGAGCCCGATGATTTCATCCTCAAGATCCTGTACTTCCAGAGGCAGTTCACCCCGGATAATACGTATTTTATCAATTTGGGAATCTATAATCTGCAAAGAATATAAAGAAATTAATCTTTTCTCGATACTGACTTCAGTGGCTTCTTCAGTTTCTTCCCTGATATTGTCAAGCTTTACATCTTCTGATTTGATTTCCTGCACAACCTTTTCTTTTTGTTTTGATGAAGAGGTGCGTTTGGAACTCGTTGTTGTTTTTTTAGCCATAGGTCATGATTTATGAGAAAGCGATCTTATAAAAAATAGTGGACATAATTAGTGTTCTCACTCGTTACAAGAAATGCAAAAGTAGGAAATTTTTCGCTCAGTACTGAATACAGTAATTCTTTTGTAAACTGTTCACTTTCGTAATGTCCAATGTCTGCAAGAAGGAGTTTCCCGTCGGGTTCAGAAAAATCATGGTATTTAATATCAGAGGTTAAAAAGGCATCTGATCCTGAGACTATGGCATCGTGAATAAGCTCTTTGCCGGAACCACCGCAAAGAGCTACTTTTTTTATTTTCCTCCCGGTGAATCCGGAATGACGGATACATGGGATATTGATTTTCGTCTTAATGTAATTAAGAAAATCATTTTCATTCATTTCATAAGACAGCATACCAGTCATGCCGCTGCCAACCTTTTTATATTCGTTATCAAGACGGTAAATATCATAAGCCACCTCTTCATAGGGATGAGATCCCAGAAGGGCTTTAACTATTTCTTGCTCTTTAAAAGCGGGAAAGATTGTCTCTATTCTTACTTCCTCTTCAAAATGTATCTTTCCAATCTCACCGACATAAGGATGTGCATTTTCCAATGGCCGGAATGAACCTTGACCTATGACGTTGTAACTGCAACTATCATAATTGCCGATATGACCTCCGCCGGCCTCAAAAAGTGCCTTTCTGACCTGTTCCGCTTTATCGGCCGGACAAAAAGTGACCAGTTTCTTAAGCATGCCATGTTTGGGCGATAGTATGGCGATATCGTTCAAATCCAGTATTTTCGCCAGATAGCCATTGACCCCGTGGATGACTGAATCGATATTTGTATGGACAGCATACAGGGAAAGATCATTTTTAATGGCTTTCAGCAATAATCTTTCAACAGGATTCTCACCTGTGATTTTTTTAATACCCCTGAACAATAAAGGGTGATGTGAAATGATAAGACCACAACCTTTCCTTATCGCTTCATCCAGAACCGATTCAGTGACATCCAGGCAAAGAAGTGCTTTATCTATTTCACCATCCCGATTCCCGAGAATAAGTCCTGCATTATCATAATCTTCTTGAAGCCCCAATGGTGCAAATCCCTCAAGAACTTTAACAATGTCACCTGTTGTCATAATAACTCATTTAAATTCAAATTGATTTATTGTAACGTACCGAAATAATTATCCTAAATTAGTATCTTTTACTAAATTTTATGATATCCTAATATGTTTTTGTATAGATTTTTTTATCTTTATAAAAAATTTTTAAGTGATTATCCTTCGGATTCTATTTTATCCATTTATAGTTTTATATGGTTTATGCCTTTTAATTCGTAACAAGCTATTTGATCTTCATATCATTCCCTCATACAGTTTCAGTTTTCCGGTCATTTCAGTGGGCAACTTAACTGTTGGAGGGGCAGGTAAAACGCCGCTTATCGAATATCTTATCCTGCTTTTAAAAGATAAATATAGGGTAGCTGTACTAAGCAGAGGCTATAAAAGAAAATCCAGAGGCTTTTTACTGGTCGATGCTAATTCAACTTCCGAGCGTGTTGGTGACGAAGCATTGCAGATTAAAAGAAAATTCAGCGGTATCACCGTAGCGGTTGATGTTAACCGCATCAGAGGCATCAATCTCCTCAAAGAAAACTTTCCCGAAATTGATGTCATCCTTCTTGACGATGCTTTCCAATACCGTTCTGTGAAACCGGGATTATCCATACTGTTAACAGATTTCCATAATCTTTATCCCAGGGATCATCTTTTCCCTTTTGGAACCTTACGTGAGCCTACCATCGGTTATAAAAGAGCGGATATCCTGATGGTCACCAAGACCGACCGGATTTTCTCCCCCCTTACCCAACAAAACATCATTGAAGAGATCAAGCCTAAACCTTATCAATCCTGCTACTTCTCATACCTGGTCTATGGAAATTTATTGCCTTTGACAATTAAAGCCAGATATGAATCCGAATTTCGAAAAAAGAAACTTAACAGTGTTCTGCTGGTAACAGGAATAGCTAATCCTTACCCCATCCACGATCACCTGAATAAATTATGCAATGAGCTTGTAACCATAACATTTGCCGATCATCATAAATACTCCACAAAAGATGTATATAAAATAAAAGAGGTTTTTGAAAACATCCATTCAAAAAACAAGCTGGTCATCACCACCGAAAAAGACTCAATCCGATTGCAAAAAACGGAACTGCTTGAGATTTTATCCGGAATACCTGTATATTATTTACCCATTCAAATGGAAATACATAAATCGCATGGGATTACTTTTAACGAGAGGGTGATGGAATATGTCGGAAGATATAAGTAAAACCGTAGCATTTATAGCTGACCTGGTCGGTTGCCGACCGGCTGTCGGGATTATTTTGGGAACAGGATTGGGGGGATTGACACATGAAATAACCATTCAAAACAAAATACCATACCGGTCAATACCCCATTTTCCGGTATCTGCCGTTGAAGGACACGAAGGTATACTGATATCAGGTTCCCTGGGACACACCGAAGTGATCGTCTTACAAGGGCGGACACATTTTTATGAAGGTAACGGCATGGCGTCGGTTGTCTTTCCGGTCAGGGTATTGAAAATGCTGGGTGTCAAACTTCTGATCCTTTCCAATGCCAGCGGAGGTATCAACCCGTCATTCCGGATAGGTGACATCATGATTGTCACCGATCACATCAACCTCATGCCTACAAATCCCCTTATCGGTGAAAATCAGATGACGGTAAATGACAGACCGGCAAATATGGCCAATCTCTATGACCATGAAATCATTCAAGAAATACTAACGGTGGCAAACCGTCATGATATTGAGGTCAGAACGGGGATTTTAGCTGCCGTAAGCGGGCCTTGTTTTGAAACACCGGCCGAATACAGATTTATCAGAACAATAGGTGCTGACGCCGTGGGCATGTCAATTATTCCTGAGATTATTGCTGCCAGACAATTGGATATGACCTGCCTGGCTATTTCGGTTATCACTGATTTATGTATAGATGGAAAACTTAAAGAGGTCACCCATCATAATGTTCTGAAAGCCGCAAGTGATGCTGAACCTAAAATGACCCTTCTGATCAAAAAACTTCTCGAAGGTTTTAAAAAACATTAATCAAAAATGATGGTCTTGACACGCCAGCGGTTACCGATTTTATATTTGTGTTCCAGGAAAGGCATTAAAGCAACCCCCCCGGCAATTATGGATCCACCGATAACGACCGTACTTTTCTCCACAAGAGGGCTCTCCCTGTTGATACCTCTGTTTAAACAATCAAGGAAAATGTAACCCGAACCCGCTGTTAACGCACTGGTATGAACAATTCGAACCAATAATCTCTCCCGGTAAATGGCCTTTATCTGGAATAATTTATATTCATCAGAACCATTGATGATGATACTCGATTGGGTGATGAGTGATAATTCTCCCCTTACCTGATATAAAACATTGTTAGATATCACCTCAATATGCATGAAGTCACCTTCCTGAAACTTAAAATTTTTAATCGTCCCCGGACGTTCAATGATCAGATACCGCTGTGAAAACAAGTTGGCACAGTGTAATAAACACACCAGGGAAATGATCCAGAACCAGCGATTATCCATTGTCAAATCAGTTTCAGAAAGGATTGAAAATGATTAAATAAAAAACCTTAAACAAATCTAAACAAAATTCTCAACTTAGGGAAGTTGTAACTTGTCATAATTAAAAGGCTTACACAAAATCATATATGGACCAATGATTGAGTATCAATAAATTTTAATTTTGTATCTGTTCTCATGGATAAATATCTTATAAAGGTCATATCCCAATCGTTTAAGGGCAGGGGGAGGATTTTTTTTCTGTCTCTTCTTATTATAATGACTTTATCGATCGCAGAAAGTTGCAGGAATGCTCATCCGAACAAAGCACAATGCATCATCCGGGGGAAGATCGCCGGATTATCCGGCCAGACTGTTTATCTAAAACAGGTAGATGCTAAAGAGATAACAACCATTGATTCGATCCGGCTGAAATCAGATGACGGGATATTCATGTTTAAAGTCAGGGTGGAGGAACCGGGATTTTATGCTATCCAGACCATCACCGGTGATTACATCCCACTGGTTCTGGAACGAGGTAAACACATTGACCTCAATGCCGACGGGGCCAATCTCCAGCAATCACTCAAGATAAATGGATCGGATGACTCCAACATACTGAAGGAATATGATGATTTCACAAACCGCAACCTTGAGGTCATCGGCAGGATGAACGAGCTGTTTGATCAAAGCCGCGATCGCCCTGATTTTGCCAGGACACGCGATTCGCTCAACCTTGCCTTTAACTCCCTTTTTAAAATGGAACAGGATTCCGTTATAAGAATCATTCAACGGAACCCTGCTTCCCTGGCTTCATTGTTCATTATCAACCAACACTTCGGTCCTCAGAAAATTCTAAACGAGAAGGATCATTTGCCTGTTTTCCTTCTCCTTGACAGCGCCCTTTATGTTCATTATCCAAATAATAAACAAGTTTTGACTTACCACCAACGCATGGCATTATACCGGCAAAATGAAAATGAGAGATTACAGACACGCCGGTTGTTGCAACCCGGTTTGACAGCTCCTGATTTTACACTCAATGATGCCGGGGGGAAACCTTACAAGTTATCAGATTACCGGGGCCATGTTGTTCTGCTTGATTTCTGGGCCCCCTGGTCCGAACCATGCCGTAAGCAAAACCAATTTCTGGTAACGCTTTATAACAAGTTCAAAAGCCAGGGATTTGAGATTTTCGGGGTGGTCCTTGATAACAATAAAGAAACATGGCTCAATGCTTTAAAAAAGGATCACATCACATGGATCCAGGTGAGCGACCTGGATTATCCTAATTCGCCGATTGTGAAACTTTATGATATCGAAGACGTACCTAAAACCTTTTTACTTGACCGCACCGGGAAGATCATTGCAGTTAATATAAGCGATGAAGATCTGGAGACTAAACTAAATGAAATGTTTCATTAATTATTTTACTGTTGGATATCATACAACAAAACACCATTGATAAGGGGAAAATTTATTTTGTCTCCGACTTCCACCTGGGCATTCCAGATTATCAGGACAGTCTGGTCAGGGAGAAGCTTTTTATGAGGTGGCTCGACGATGTCCGGCAGGATGCGACGGCTATATATCTGATGGGTGACATCTTCGATTTCTGGTTTGAATACAGGACGGTGGTGCCGAAAGGTTTTGTGAGGCTTTTAGGCAAACTGGCCGAAATTACCGATACCGGCATTCCGGTTCATCTTTTCAGGGGTAACCATGATGTATGGGCTTTTGATTACCTCTCCACAGAGCTGCATCTCATTCTGCACCGTAAGCCTGAGATCGTGCAGTTCGACCACCGTTATTTTTATCTGGCCCATGGCGATGGATTAGGTCCCGGTGATACAGGGTATAAAGTCTTAAAAAAGGTTTTTGCCTTTAAACCCAATCAGTTTCTCTTCCGATGGATTCATCCGGACGTGGGGACACGCCTGGGATTGTTTTTTTCAAGAAAAAGCCGTTATGCTCATATTGCCAAAGAAAAAAGAATAGAGAAAAAGGACGATGTCAGTCATGAGATGCTGTATCAATATGCCTTAAAACTTCTTGAAGACCATCCCGGCATTGATTATTTTATTTTTGGCCACCGCCATCTACCTACGGATGTGAAGATAAATGAAACCACCCGTTTTATTCTTCTGGGTGATTGGCTGGTTAATTTCTCATATGCCGTTTTTGACGGCAACGATGTTGTTTTAAAATACTACACGCAGGATTTATAAATCCGACCATTTCTCGATCAATTCGGTCATGCGGGCAGCGTAACCTGTTTCATTATCATACCAGGCCACTACTTTCACAAGGTTATGTCTTTCACCGAGAACGGCTGTCAGACCGGCGTCGAATATTGCCGAATGGGTGTTACCAATGATATCGGCCGAAACGATATGATCCTCAGTGTACTGCAGGATACCTTTCAGATAACCGTTGGCAGCTTTTTTAAATGCCTTGTTTATTTCAGCGATGCTGGTTTCCTTTCTCACCGTACAGGTCAGGTCGGTGAGGGAGCCGTCTGGAACGGGCACGCGAATGCCGGCACCGCCGAGGTTATTCCTGAGGTGAGGGAACACCTTTGTCGCAGCTTTGGCGGCGCCTGTGGTGGTGGGGATGATGGAGAAGGCGGCAGCGCGGCCTCTGCGCCAGTCGGTATGAGGCCCGTCAATAAGGTTCTGATCGCGGGTGTAAGAGTGCACTGTTGTGATGAAACCTTTTTCAAAGCCCCAGTTCGCATCGAGGATCTGGATAAGTGGCGCCACGCAATGTGTCGTACAGGATGAATTGGAAATAATGATATCATCGCTGGTGAGCAAGTGATCATTTATGCCGAGGACGAGATACTTGACATCGTCGGCCGGGCTTTGTGCCGGCGCCGAAATGATCACCCTTTTGGCACCAGCCCTGATGTGCTTCATGGCGCCTGCTTTACTTGTAAACTCACCGGTTGATTCAACAACAATATCGATATTCAATTCTTTCCAGGGCAGACGCTCAGGATCACTGTCAGAAAGAACTTTGATACGGCGTCCGTTAACAACCAGAAAATCGTTTTCTGCCTTGATCCTGCCTTTGAATTCGCCCTGAACGGAATCGTACTTAACCAGATGGGCCAGGTTGGCCGCATCCGTCAGGTCATTGATGGCAACAATTTCTATTCTCTTTTTTGCCAACATCGACCGGAACGTCATTCTACCGACACGGCCAAATCCATTGATTGCAACACGGATATGATTCATTGCCCTTTCCGTTTATGAAATTCTGTAATCCCCCGATCAAGGAAATCAACAAATGAATCAACATTAAGATTATACGCCCTGGGATTGGTCAACAGGTCACCATTGTCGTCAAGAAGGACATAAAAGGGCTGGGCATTGACATTGAAATGGGTGATCTGAAAATCGGCATATTTCTTTCCAATGGTATTTTTCACCTTACCGTCAACCGGGGATCTAACCCATTCCGACTTAGGCAATTTTGTCTTATCATCCACATACAGGGCAATGACGATATAATCATCTTTCAATCGTTTCAATACCTTGGGATCAGACCACACGTTGGCTTCCATTTCCCTGCAATTGACACAGCCATGTCCGGTGAAATCAATAAACACCGGTTTATTTTGTTCTTTAGCACAGGACAAACCCTGTTGATAATCGAAATAGCCTTCCAGTCCATGCGGCAGGTGAAGGAAGTCGGAATACTTGGGGCGGTCACAGGTTTCGGGATTATTATTACCGCCATTAGCGAATAATTTGGCATCATCGCGGATGATCTTGTTCAGATCGAAATCATGTGTTGACTGTGGTGGTAAATAACCTGATAATGCCTTGAGGGGGGCGCCGAACATACCGGGCACCATATAAACGACGAATGCAAAGGTGATGATGGCCAGCAGGGCACGCGTCACACCGATATGTTTGATTTCCGTATCATGAGCAAACTTCAGTTTTCCGAGCAGGTAAAATCCCATGAGGGTGAAGATCACGATCCACAAAGCCAGATAGACTTCCCTGTCGAGTATATGCCAGTGATATGTTTGGTCGGCAATGCTCAGGAATTTAAGTCCCAGGGCTATTTCAAGAAAGCCGAGGACGACCTTGACCGAGTTAAGCCATCCCCCTGATTTCGGTAAGCCTGCCAGCCATGAAGGGAAAAAAGCGAATAAGGTGAAAGGCAGGGCAAAAGCCAGTGAGAATCCGAACATGCCGATGATAGGCTTCAGGATCATGCCGCCGGCAGATTCAACTAAAAGGGCACCGACGAGCGGGCCTGTACAGGAGAATGAAACCAGCACCAATGTAAAAGCCATGAAAAAAGGACCTGCTATACCTCCCTTCTCGGCTTGTTTATCAGCCTTATTGATCAGCCAGGAGGGTAGTGTGATTTCAAAAGCGCCCAAAAAAGAAGCGGCAAAGACCATAAAGATAAGGAAGAAGAGGATATTGGGTAACCAGTGTGTGCTGAAAGAGTTGGCGAAATTAGCACCCAGTGCCACAGCGACAATGGTTCCAATGACCGTATAGATAACAATTATTGATAAACCATAAATGAGCGCCTGAAAACGCGCCTTGCTTTTTCGCTCATTATCATGCATGAAAAAGGTTACCGTCATGGGTATCATCGGAAAAACACAAGGCGTTATGATAGCCGCCAGCCCCGCCAGAATGGCAATAAAAAAGAATCCCAGCAACGACCGTTTTGTCGTGCCGGTGATGTCAGCACTAACCGATTGAATGGAGGCGGCCGTGGTATCAGTCCCGGCAGATGTAACGGTTGCCACAGTTTTTGCAGTCGTATCCAACGGTAATGTGACGGAGGGATTCTGTGCTACCACGGCAGGCGATTTTTTCGGCACCTGTCCCGATGAAGCCTCACCCTCCCCATTCAGGTCAAACTCAAATTCCTCATCGACGGGAGGCAGGCATTTGGTGTTATCACAGGTCATGAAATTGATCGAGCCTTTTACAGTGACCGGTTTTGAAGTCAGTAACTTAATTCTCTGGGTAAATACAGCTGTACCTGCAAAATATTTAAGGGTCATCTCAAAATTGGGATCGTACTCCTCAAATGTCTTTGATTCCTCTACTTTGCCAATTCTTTTATAGTTATTATCGGGTTCAAAAGTGAACTCCGTTGCCGGAGGTGAAGACTCAATATCCTGTGAATAAAGATGCCAGCCCGATTCAATGGACGCTTTGAAGATCAGATCCACCTCGCCATTGGGGAGTTTCTTGCTGCTGTAACTCCATGATACCGGATCGTAAATCTGCGAAAATCCCTGAAATGAAATGAAAAAGAAAATGACAAGAAAATAAATCCACCTCGGAGATGACCTGTGGGTTTTCATTGAATTTATCCTGAAAATATAATGCTGACGTGCAAAAGTAATAATTAAGGGAAAATGACGCTGTTAAAAAAAGTTATTATTTAGACCTCCCCGATCCTGACGGGGCGGTGGAAGGAGCTCAATTTCATATACCCTTTCAGTGCGGTTTGTTATCCGGTAGCGGTGGTCGATTCTTCTACCTACAATCCATACAATATCATCACCTGAAACTACCAGCCAGGTATTTTCTTTTTCGACAATGGATAACTTTTCATCGATGAAGAAATCGCTGAGTTTTTTTCTTTTTTTCAATCCCAAAGGGTAAAAATAGTCACCCCGTCGCCATTTTCTCAATTGCAAGGGGAATGACAGTTTATCATAATCAAGGCCGGCGATATCAGGATTATCAGTCACCGGATAATGCCTCACATCCTCTGTCACAGTCAATTTCAGCCTAATGGGATCATCAAGGTATGTCGTTGCCCGATCGATAAAATGTTGATCAACGGGTTTATTCAGGGCTGATTTTTTTCTGACGATAACCAGGTGCCCGCGATCTTTAATAAGCCGATGGGTAGAGGACAGGAATTGTTTACCTGACAAGGACCCCAGGGATTCCCTGATCTGATTGATGGTGGAATCATTGAATCCAAAGGGTGAGAGCAATTCGAACAAATAGACATCCATAGGAACAAGTGACTGCAATGCGGGGATGGATACGGTTGCGGTATTACCATCACTTACCACTATCTTTTCCAGCTCCTCATCCATTCTCCTGCGGTATATCTGTTCAGCATCCCTTATCCTCTTGATGGTTGCGGTGATGGATCGCCGGAATGAAGGATCTATTTTTTCCAGTTCGGGAATGACATGATGGCGGATCCGGTTGCGAAGGTATTTATCCGATGCATTTGAAACATCCGTTCTGTAAGCAAGATCATTTTCCCGGATAAATTTTTCTATTTCATCTCTGAAGGTGAAGAGCAACGGACGGACGATGGCACCTTGTTTCGGTAAGATCCCGTGAAGGCCGCTTAATCCGGTGCCTCTGACCAGGTTGATAATAAAGGTTTCGATCTGGTCGTCACCATGATGGGCTGTGGCAATGCAAGCATATCTTTCCTGATGTCTTATCTCTTCAAACCATTCGTAACGCAGCTTTCTGGCCGCCATTTGTATGGAGAGATGATGTTCACGGGCATAGTTACGGGTGTTGAATCGTTTAACATGAACAGGGGCCCTCATTTTCTCAGCCAAGGCTTTCACAAAAGCCTCGTCGGCATCCGATTCCGCACCCCTCAGGGTAAAATTGCAATGAGCGATGCCAAAGTCAAAACCAGCCATATGAAAAAGTCCGGCCATGGCAACTGAATCCATGCCACCACTGACGGCAAGCAATACCCTGTCACCTGGGGCAAACAGCTTTTCACGGGCGATATAATTCAGGAAGGCGTTAAGCATCATCTCAAAGATAACAAAAGAGGCTGTTCAAAGAACAACCTCCGGCACACTATCATAAAATCGTCAGTTTGACAAAAAACATCAATGGATCAAATCTCCCAGACATTACCGCTATGGATGAGTGTATCCACATTTTTTATCTTCGATTCCGCCCTGGCCTGTTTGATCTGTTTTTCGAGGACATTTTCATAGGTTGCCGTTTCAACAGACCAAATGACACCGGTGGCAACAGGAAACTCAGGTAAGTTCATCTTAACCAGAAGATAATGCAGTGCATCATCCGTTGACCTGACATCATGTACCAGGATGTCTTCGGGAGTTATTCCGTTTTTACCTATCGTCACCACCTTCAGGTGTGTACCGTCAAGTACGAGGCCTTTATTTGAATCTTTCCCGAATATCATGGGTTTACCATGCTCCAGATAGATCTGATGATCATCCTTAACTTCTTTACCGGTGATAGAGGAGTGGATGCCGTTGTTAAAAATGACGCAATTCTGCAATATCTCCACCACCGATGTTCCCTTATGTCTGGCCGCTTCAATAAACACCTCCTTCATCCGATGGGGTTCGGTATCGACCATCCGGGCAAAGAATGTACCCTGAGCGCCTTTCACCAATTCACCCGGGATAAAGGGCGATTCTATGGTTCCGTCGGGAGAGCTTTTTGTTCTCAATCCTTTGGGTGATGTCGGTGAAAACTGGCCTTTTGTCAGACCATATATCTTGTTATTAAACAGAATAACATTAATATCGATGTTTCGCCTGACCAGATGGATAAAATGATTCCCACCGATGGCCATGCAATCACCGTCGCCGGTGATCTGCCAGACATTCAGTCTGGGATTGGCTATTTTTATTCCTGAGGCGACAGCGGCGCCCCGGCCATGTAAGCCGTGAAATCCAAACGTGTTAATGTAATAGGGAAAGCGTGATGAGCATCCGATACCTGATACAAATACCACATCTTCTTTATCCACGCCTATTTCAGGCAAAGCATTCTGAACGGCCGACAGGATGGCGTAGTCACCACAACCGGCACACCATTTAACCGGCTGGTCGAGTTTAAAATCGTCTTTTGTCAGAATTTGGGGTTGGGCTTCGACCACCTTTTCAGTATCCATCATGATAACTCCTCCAGAATTTTGGTGAACTTCTCTTTCAGTTCCGAAACCATGAAAGGAAGCCCCTGGACTTTATTAAACTGAAGATATTCGTAATTTGAAAACTGTGACCGGAGGTACATGGCAAATTGCCCGAGGTTCAATTCACAAACAATGATCTTTTCAAATCCGGCGAGTATTTGGTCCGTATTCTTTGGTAACGGTTTGATATAATTAAACTGTGCCAGGCTTATTTTTCTATTCTCCTGTTGCAATTCCTGGACGGCGCTGAGTAGTGATCCATATGTTCCGCCCCAACCAACGACCAGCAGACCGCCCTGTTTTTCTCCAAATATCTCCAGTTCAGGAATATCCTCTGCCACTCTCTGCACTTTTTCTTCCCGCAGTTTCACCATTTTTTCATGATTCAACGGGTCATGAGATACGATGCCGGTGATGTTTTCCTTTTCGAGGCTTCCCACGCGATGACGGAGGCCTTTCTGGCCGGGGAGCGCCCAGAACCGGTTTTGTTTCGCAGCATCACGCCGGTAAGGTTGATAATCCGGATCGTTATCCTTTACAAAAGGTGGTGTAATGGAGGGTAAAGATGATACCTGGGGTATTCTCCAGAGCTCAGAACCGTTAGCGAGGTATCCGTCGGTAAGTAGAATGACGGGGACCATATGTTCGACAGCTATCTTGGCGGCCTCATAAGCAAATTGGAAGCAGTTGGCCGGTGAGGAGGCCGCCAGGACCACCACGGGGCTCTCGCCATTACGTCCGTACAATGCCTGAAGCAGGTCACCCTGCTCCGATTTGGTGGGTAATCCTGTTGAGGGGCCACCTCTTTGAACGTCGACGATAACCAAAGGCAATTCTGTGATGACGGCCAGTCCAATGGCTTCACTCTTGAGGGCCAGCCCGGGTCCTGACGTGGTTGTGACAGCCAGGTTGCCGGCAAAGCTTGCGCCGATGGCTGAATTGATGCCCGCAATCTCATCTTCAGCCTGTAAGACCTTAACACCTAGATGTTTCCTTTTTGACAATTCCTGCAGGATCTCCGACGCCGGAGTGATGGGGTAAGATCCCAGGAACAGGGGAAGACCCGAACGTTCCGAAGCAGCCAGGAATCCCCATGCAACAGCATTGTTGCCCGTGATGTTCCTGAACAGACCTTTACGTTCTTTTATTGGCAAGATCTGAAAACGTGACTCCAGGGTTTCAATGGTTTCGGCATAATCATATCCGGCCCGCAGCACTTTTTTATTGGCTTCAGCCAGTTTGGGCTTTGATTTGAATTTATCATCAAGAAATTGTTCCCCGAAGTGAAGATCACGATCGAAAAGCCAATACAGGATGCCGACGGCAAACTGATTCTTTGTTTTTTCAGCGGTTTTACTGTCAAGGCCAAGTTCCTGTACCACCGATTTGTTCAAATTGGTGATGGGAGCCTTCACGACATTGAATCCGTCAAGGGTACCGTCCTCAAGAGGGTTACTGTCAAAGCCGGCCTTCATGTAATGTTTGGGGTCAAAGTTATCGACATCGATGATAATGGTGGCTCCGGGCTTCACCCATTTAAGGTTGGTCTTAAGTGCCGCCGGGTTCATGGCAACCAGAACATCGGCAAGATCCCCCGGAGTATTGACTTCCTTATGGCCAATATGAACCTGAAAACCCGATACACCGGCAATGGTACCCTGTGGAGCCCTGATCTCAGCAGGATAATCAGGGAATGTTGAAAGATCATTACCCACAAACGCCGAGGTATCAGAAAACTGAGTACCTGACAATTGCATGCCATCCCCCGAGTCACCGGCGAATTTCACGACAGCTTCTTCAAGGGCAATGACCTTTCTTTTTTTCTTAGTGACCATTTTAAATGACTTATTTTCAACCGCAAAATTATATCTTTTATACATGTTCAGGCCAACTTTTTTTGTTTTTCGTCATTAAGACTTGTTATTGGAGTGACTGAAACTAGGGTTAACGGCCTGTTAATAGATATGGCCAAATAATGTACTTTTTTTTGGTTTATTATGAATAATTCAAATACATTTGCAAGCTTATAAAGAATTATATTTCTTAACAACAATTATTAACCAAAAAATAACCGCTATGGCTTATAAAATTTCAGATGATTGCACCGCCTGTGGCACATGCATCGATGAATGTCCGGTTGAGGCCATTTCTGAAGGGGAGATCTATGTGATCAATCCTGACCTTTGTACCGACTGTGGGTCTTGCGCTGATGTTTGCCCCGTTGAAGCAATACACCCCGAATAGGACATTGCTGCTCACTTTTTTCTGTGTGATCATTGGCACAGTCCAAATAAAAAAAGTCCACAACTTTGTGGACTTTTTTTTGTTTATCTCTTGAACAAAAATGGGTTATTTAATCCAATCATCTTGTTTGTTACATGAATAGGTTCTCTTTTTTAAATCATGCTGATCCTTCCCTTATAGAAGATCTGTATGAACACTATAAAGAAGATCCCACTTCGGTGGAATCCGGGTGGCGATGGTTCTTCGAGGGATTTGAATTTTCGCAGGAAACGGTCTTACCCCAGGAAAGATCCGACTTCAGGGCTTCTTCCGAATTCAAGGTGATCACCCTCATCGATGATTACCGCAAACGAGGACACCTGTTTACTAAAACCAATCCTGTCCGTACGCGCCGGAAATACAGTCCCACTCTGGCCATAGAAAACTACGGGCTCACTCCGTCAGACCTTGACGAACATTTTGAAGCAGGTCAGCAACTGGGTATCGGAAAAGCCACTCTCAGGGAAATTATTGATTTTTTAAACAAAACCTATTGCCAGTCGATCGGGGTGGAATATGTCTACATCCGTGACACGGGCATGGTTGAATGGTTACGGTCGCGTATGGAAGGTTGCCGTAACACACCATCTTTTACCAGGAATGAGAAAAATGAGATATTACGGATGCTGACCGAGGCCGTTGATTTTGAAAATTTCATTCATAAAAGGTTCCCGGGGCAGAAAAGATTTTCATTAGAAGGTGCTGAAACGCTTATCCCGGCATTGAATGCTATCATAGAAAAAGGTTCGGACCTGGGTGTCGAAGAATATGTCATCGGCAACCCGCATCGCGGACGCCTGAATGTCCTGGCCAATATACTGAAAAAATCCTATGAAGACATTTTCCTCGAATTCGAAGGTAAGGAATATGATGATGAGACCTTACTGGGTGATGTCAAATATCATGTCGGATTCACTTCTGTTCGTTACGACAGGAAGGGTCATCCTGTCAGGTTGACTTTATCACCCAATTCGTCTCACCTTGAATCGGTCGATGCCATAGTGGAAGGTGTGGTCAGATCACGTTCCGACAATGTTTACCATGGCGATGTGAACAAAATCGTACCCATCCTCATTCACGGCGATGCCTCCATTGCCGGACAGGGCGTGGTTTATGAAGTCATCCAGATGTCGGGGCTTAATGCCTATCAGACCGGCGGCACGGTGCACCTTGTCGTTAATAATCAGCTGGGATTCACCACCAATTACCTGGATGGGCGCACCAGCACCTATTGCACCGACGTAGGTAAAACCATCCAGTCACCCATCTTTCATGTCAATGCCGATGACGCGGAAGCCGTTGTATATGCACTTGAACTGGCCATGGATTTCAGGATGACCTTCCATAAAGATGTGTTCGTCGACCTTCTTGGTTACCGCCGTTACGGACACAATGAAGGGGACGAGCCACGGTTCACACAGCCATTACTGTATAAGGTCATCGAGAAACATCCCAACCCCAGGGAAATTTATTTGAAAAAACTCATGGACGAGAGAGGGATTGACATAGACGATGTGAATGTCTTCGAAAAAGAATTTCATGAAACCCTTGAGAAATCATTGATTGCGTCCAAGGAGATAGGTAAGGAAAAAATCTTCTCTTTCCTGGAGGAAACCTGGAAAGACATTCGCAAGGCCGAAGACAAGGATTTTGAATCCTCACCCGTCACCGCTGTCGGCCATGATGATCTGGTCGCTATCGGTGAAAAGATATCGACGCTGCCTTCTGATAAATCCTTTTTCAGAAAGACCATCAAATTGCAGAACGACAGGATGGCGATGATAAAAGAGACCGGTCTGATCGACTGGGCTATGGCTGAATTACTGGCTTTCGGGACTTTGCTTCAGGAGGGGACACCCATCAGGTTCAATGGTCAGGATTCCCAACGGGGCACATTCTCACAACGCCATGCCGTGATCACCCTTCAGGATTCGGAAGAGAAATACATTCCCCTCAGTCATATCAGTGAACGGCAGGGCCGCTTTGAGATCTACAACTCATTGCTTTCAGAATATGCCGCCCTGGGTTTTGAATATGGTTATGCTCTGGCCTCACCATATACCCTGACCATCTGGGAAGCTCAGTATGGGGATTTCAGCAACGGAGCCCAGATCGTCTTCGATCAGTATCTGAGCAGTGCAGAGGAAAAATGGAATAACATGAACGGGTTGGTGGTGCTGTTACCCCACGGATATGAGGGACAGGGACCCGAGCATTCCTCAGGACGTATAGAACGGTTTCTGACGTTGTGTGCCGAGAATAACATGCAGATAGCCAACTGCACCACACCTGCCAATTATTTCCATCTTTTGCGCAGACAGATGCACCGAGCTTTCAGAAAGCCGCTGGTGGTCTTCACTCCAAAGAGCCTGCTGCGGCATCCGCAATGCATCTCGCCGCTTTCCGATTTCACCACGGGTGGTTTCAAGGAACTCATCGATGATAACCAAGCCGATCCTGCCAAGATCATCAAGGTTGTCCTATGCACAGGAAAAGTATATTATGATCTTCTGGAGGAAAAAGAAAAGATAAAGGCAGAGGATGTAGCCTTTATCAGGCTTGAACAGTTATTTCCTTTACCGTTGCAACAGATCAAAGGTGTTCTGAAAAAATACAATCATGCCAGGAGGCTTCTCTGGGTTCAGGAAGAACCCGTGAACATGGGAGCCTGGATGTTCATTCATCAGGCCCTTGAGGCAGAAGGTGTCGATCTGAAGGTCATATCACGGCCTGCCAGCGGAAGCCCGGCTACCGGTTCCAGTGCTTTTCATTACGCCCGCCAGAGGAAAATCGTCTCCAAAACATTTAATGAATGTGATTGTTACCGCATCGATCAGGAATGCAAAATGGTGTGCCTGGGTAATGAGTGGCGTAAATACCTGGGTGAGACCGATAGCGTCAATAAGAATAGAATAAATGTCAAACAAATTGAGAAAAAATGATCATCGAAATCAAAATTCCAAGTCCTGGTGAATCCATCACTCAGGTTCAGTTAGCCTCCTGGCTCGTGAAAGACGGTGATTATGTTGACAAAGATGATGAGATAGCTGAGATCGACTCCGATAAGGCCACGTTAAGTATTACAGCTGAAGAAAGCGGAACCGTAAAAATAGTTGTCCCTGAAGGTGAGAGCCTGGAGGTAGGAGCCGTCATCGGTACCATTGACACTGAAGCCGTGAAAAAAACGGCTGCATCCAAACCGGTTTCTTTTACAAGCAAAGATCAGCCGTCCAAGGGCCGCGCCACTGAAATTCCTCCACAGCCCTCACCCGGGGCACCCTTCATGACCCAACCGGAAACACAAGATATCACGCCAAAGCATTCTACTGCCAATGTTTCACTTACGGAGCATCAGAAAACAGAGAAAACAGGATCAGAAAGAAATATCAGGATTTCCCCACTGGCCCGTAAGGAGATGGAAGACAAATCCATAACTCAAAAGGAAATCCTTGAACATTACGGCAGCCTGAGGATCTCGCGTAAGGATATACAAGCCATGGCGTCGGAAAAGACTACTACAGCTATGGATCGTGAAGAACCTGGTATTTCAGGAGATCGGGAGGTGGAACTCAGAAAAATGTCAACTCTACGTCTCAAACTTTCGGAACGACTGGTGGCCGTGAAAAATGAAACAGCCATGCTGACGACTTTCAACGAAGTTGACATGAAGGAGGTTATGCACATCAGAAAGCAATATAAAGAAGCTTTTCAGGAGAGATACGGTGTATCACTGGGTCTGATGTCATTCTTCACCAAAGCCGTGGTTGATGCATTAACACGTTTTCCCATTGTCAATGCGGGCATTGACCAGGATTATATTGTATACCACAAATACATCGACATAGGTATAGCCGTGAGCACACCAAAAGGTCTTATGGTACCGGTAATAAGAAATGCCGAGGGACTGGGATTTGCCGAAATAGAACAACGGATAAAAGAGCTTGCCGATAAGGCGCGCGACAACAAGATCACTCTGGATGAAATGAGTGGCGGGACTTTTACTATCACCAACGGGGGTGTCTTCGGCTCCATGCTGTCGACGCCTATCCTGAATCCTCCCCAGAGCGCTATCCTCGGCATGCACAACATCGTGGAACGACCCGTTGCCATCAACGGGAAAGTAGAGATTCATCCGGTGATGTATGTTGCGTTATCTTATGATCACCGCCTGATCGACGGCCGTGAATCGGTAAGTTTTCTTTATGCAGTCAAGGAGATGCTTGAGAATCCCCTCGAGTTGCTTTTCGGAGGCAATGACCCGATTAAACTCCTGTTAAACATTTGACGGGAGCCATCATCATAACTTAATATGGCGCGATATGGCGCCACATTTAATAAAATGCTGTCAGAAGATGAATAAATTATGCGATTTTTTAGTCATTGGATCAGGTATAGCAGGACTGAGTTACGCACTGAAGGTTGCCGACCATGGCCATGTATGCATTGTCACCAAGACACGTGCGGATGAGACCGCCACACGTTACGCCCAGGGCGGGATAGCCGCTGTGATGTATACCCCCGACACCTACGAGAAACATATCAAGGACACCATTATTGCCGGGGATGGACTGTGCGATGAGAAAATAGTACGGATGACCATCACTGAATCAACCGAGAGAGTGAAGGAACTAATTGAATGGGGTGTATCGTTCGATAAGGAAGAGTCAGGGCGTTATGATCTTGCCATGGAAGGAGGGCATTCTGAACACCGGGTACTGCATCATAAAGATCAGACAGGTGAAGAAATTGAGAAGAGTCTGTTGTCACAGATCAGGAAACACCCCAGCATAGAGATACTTGAAAATCATTTCACCATTGATATCATCACCCAACATCATCTTGGGGTGAAGGTGACACGACAAAGCAAGAATATTGTTTGTTACGGTGCCTATGTGCTGGATAAAACAAGCAAAAAGATCTTCACCATACTGGCCCGCACCACCATGATAGCCTCGGGAGGTATCGGTAATATCTACATGACCACGACCAATCCCGATATCGCCACGGGTGACGGTATAGCCATGGTATATCGTGCAAAAGGAGTGATCGACAAGATGGAGTTCATTCAGTTTCATCCCACCGCCCTGTATAATCCGGGTGAGAAACCTGCTTTTCTGATCACCGAGGCCCTGCGTGGTTTTGGGGCTGTTCTTAAGACGAGGGACGGGGAAGAATTCATGGAGAAGTATGATGACAGGGGTTCACTGGCACCCCGAGACGTGGTGGCCAGGGCCATCGATAATGTGATGAAGCTCACCGGTGACGATTATGTTTGCCTCGATTGCAGGAATCTGGATAAAAATGAGCTGATCAGGCATTTTCCTTCCATCTATGCCAAATGTCTCAGCATCGGAGTTGATATGACCAAAGAGATGATCCCTGTTATTCCGGCAGCACATTACATCTGTGGCGGCATCAAAGTGAATGAATGGGGACAGACGTCAATCCGGTTTCTGTATGCTTCGGGGGAATGTGCTTCGACAGGGCTGCACGGTGCCAACCGTCTGGCTTCCAACTCCCTGCTCGAGTCACTTGTATTCTCACACCGCGCCAGCATTAATGCAGCTAAAACATTCAGGGATAACGTCATCAAGGAGGATATTCCCGACTGGAATGACAAGGGTGCCGTTCTGAATGAAGAGATGATACTAATAACACAAAGCCTTAAGGAGCTGCAATCCATTATGAGTCATTATGTGGGCATTGTCAGATCGAATATCAGGCTGAAGAGAGCGCTGGACCGTCTGGAGATTTTATTCAGGGAGACGGAAGAGTTGTATCAACGTTCTTTGCTGACAGTCAGAATCTGCGAATTACGGAATATGATCAATGTCGCTTATCTGGTTATCAAGATGGCAGAAGAGAGAAAGGAAAGCAGGGGATTACATTATTCCATTGATTACCCCAGGGTCATCTCAAATGTTCCGGAAGGTAAAATGGATACCCCTATCGCCTGAATGTCAGGATACAGTAAGCAAGCCGCGGCAGAAAGCATAGCTTGGTAATGCATATGAGGGCTCATATCCCGAGTTTTTTCTTGACAAGGTCCATGATGTCATCGCCCGGATCGGCATAAATGACCATTCCGCCCGAGGTGTTCAGAATATAAGTATAACCATTTTCTTTAGCCACCTGTTTAACGGCTTCCCGAGCCTTGTCAATCAACGGCTGTGAAAGCTCTGTTTCTTTGTCCTGCAGGTCTTGCTGCGCCGAATTCTGAAAAGCATCGATCCTGGCCTGAAGATCCTGGATTTCCTTCTCCTTGGTTTGTTTGATAATGGCCGACATGGTGGCCTGGTTCGACTGGTAATCCATCACTTTACTCTGCAGTTCGTTTTGCATGGCATCAAACTGATTCTGCAAGGTTTTGGCGTATTGGTCATATTTGGCCTTTACCGAGTCAAGACCCGGCATCATGCTATATAGCAAACCAAAATCGATATGCCCGAATTTTTCCTGGTTTTGGGCATTCAATGCCGTAGTTGTCAGAACCAAAATAACAACAAAAAATTTAGCGAGATTTTTCATATGGCCGGATTAATTATTTGAAAATGAAGGCGCAAATGTAAGAAAATATTTTTTAATTGAAAAACATAAAAATCACCTGCCCGGGTGTTTTTCTTACTTATTTTCTTCCTGGTTTGATTTATAGGAATAGCCTAATTTATCGAGTACCTCGTCACTCAAATCATACTTCGAGTTAGTATATAACATAGTGAGGCTGCCAGCTTTATCGAAAATAATGGCATAATTCCCGTCGGTGGCGATCTCTTCCACAGCATTATAGATCTTTTCCTGCAAAGGCTTGATCAACTCCTCACGTTTTTTAAACAGGTCACCGTCTTTCCCAAAGCGTTGATTCTGTAATTCCTTTGCCTCCTGTTCCTTTTTCACGATCTCATCTTCACGTTTTTTCTTCATGTCTTCAGGCAATAAAACGGCTTCAGCCTGATAGGATTTGTACATCTGGTCAATCTCGGCATATTTGGCCTCAATCTCTTTCTGCCATTGATTGGCCAAGTCGTTTAGCTCCGACTGGGCATCATTATATTCCGGAATGTTTTCAAGGATGTAATCAGTATCGACATACGCATATTTCTGGGCATAGGAAAACAATCCCATCATGGAAACGAAGGCCAGAATTAATATTGATCTTTTCATTTTGATAGAATTAAAAGGTTAGTGGTCACGTGGTTTTATGGTGCAAGGTTCTTTCAAATATCATTCCAATATCAATCAATGGATTGGTTAATGGAAAAGTGGAACTGGCTTCCGCTGGCTGAGGGCAGGCCGGGGACAGCATCAAAACCGTAACCCCAATCCAATCCGAGCAAGCCAAACATGGGGAGATAGACCCTGATGCCGATGCCGGCCGAACGGTATATTTTAAACGGATTGAACGACTTAAAATCGGTCCAGTCGTTACCAGCTTCGAGGAATGCCAGAAAATAAATGGTAGAGCTGGGATTTAGCGATACCGGATACCTGAGTTCAAGAGTGTTCTTATTGTATATGGTTCCCCCGATGTTCTGGTTCAAATAGTAATCGGGTGTCAGCGACTCATTGGTATAGCCTCTGAAACCGATGATCTCCCTTCCATCCATATTATTATATCCCGACAGGCCGTCACCGCCAAGATAGTACCTTTCAAAGGGTGTGACGCCGATGCTTTTATTGTAACATCCCATAAAACCATATTTAAATCTCAGTGACAACACCAGATTCTGATAGATGGGCTTATAAAAGAAGGCCTGGAAGTACCATTTATGGTATTCGACCCATTTAAATCTCTCATCTTCAGGCAGGGATGCATAGTTCTTATTGGTAAAAAGAGAATAAGGCGGTGTGACGCTAAGCGATAATGACACTTCTGAGCCGGTACGTGGATAGATGGGCGCATCAATCGAGTTTCTCGTCAGGGTGATGGCATAGGTGAGACTGTTGTATGTTCCTGTGCCGGTCCCAAAAGAAAAAACACTGGTATAATTCTTCAGATCGTAACGCTGCAGGTTAATGCTCTGAATGAGAGAGAAGAAATCGTCAGGCCATGTTAAACGTTTCCCCAGGATGAATGACAATCCGTTGAGTGTGAAGGACTGACGTTCCGGGTCATTTTTCGACAGTCCGTTGGAATAGAGGGAATGATAAACCGACACGGTAAATGAGTTGGGTTTCCTTCCCCCCAGCCAGGGTTCGGTAAAGGAGGCGTTATAGCTGATATATCCTTTACCATAGGATTGCAATCTGACTGATAACCTTTGTCCGTCGCCGGAAGGTACAGGCCGCCATGCTTTACTATTGAATAAATTACGTGCTGAAAAATTGTTGAAAGATACGCCCAGGGTCCCGATCACACGGCCATAGCCCCACCCTCCCGACAGCTCAATCTGGTCGGAAGATGTCTCCTCCACATCGTATTCAATATCTACCGTTCCTTCAGCAGGATTTGGAATGGGCACGGGATTGATCTTTTCCTGATTGAAATATTGCAATTGTGCCAGCTCACGTGTGGTCCTGATGATATCGGAGCGGTTAAACAACTGACCGGGTTGTGACCGTATCTCACGGATGATGACGTGATCGTTGGTGCGTGTGTTTCCCTTGACCGTTACCTTGTTGATGGTAGCCTGCTTGCCCTCAAAAATACGCATTTCAACATCAATGGAGTCATTCTCCACCTTCACCTCCACGGGGTCAATATTGAAGAACAAATAACCGTCATCAAGATAAAGTGAGCTGACATCCATCCCGTTGGGATTGAAAGTCAAATTGGTATTAAGGAGATCCTGATTATAGACATCCCCCTTCTTTATCTTAAGAATGGAATTCAACTGTTCTGCCGTATATTTTGTATTACCAACCCAGGTGATGTTACCAAAATAATATTTGGGTCCTTCGTTCAGGGTGATATCGATATTCAGGGCGTTATCGCTATTCCTGTATATTGAATCACTGACAATCTGAGCGTCCCTGTAACCAAGTTCATTGTATTTTTTTATCAGTTTGGCTTTGTCTTCCTTGTATTTTGATTCGATATACCTGGAGTTCTTAAAGATCCTGAGGCGCATGTTATCGGCAAAATATTTTCCGACATTGTTCACCACATCCAGCATGTCAAAACTCGTGGCTGCCTTTAAAGTAGAAAGTATCAGGGTATCGAGATAATTCAAGGGCATGATGTAACTCTTTTCTTTAGTATCCTTGAATGCCCTCTTGATCTGGTCCGCGCTAAGGTTGGAATTACCCTTGATATTGATATGATTAATCTTGACCTTTCCACCCTTATCGATGTCAAAGTTCACGATGACCTCGTTGGTTCGTGAGGTATCTTTCTCCTGAGTGGCGTTGACCTGGACATTGAGGTATCCTTTATCAACGAAATATTTCCTGATCCGGTTGGTGGTTCTGATAAGGAAGTTATCGGTCACCACATCACCCGACATGATCTTGATCTCATCCTTCAGGTTGTCGGCTTCAGTTTTTTTTATTCCGGTAAAGGCATATTTCGACATACGCGGACGCTCGACGAGGGATATATTGAGGAAAATGACATCACCTTCGATTTTAGGGGCCGTTATTTTAATATCCTCAAGCAGACCCTGGTTCCAGAGGTTCTTAATGGCATCGGTGATGGCATCACCCGGCACCGTGATCTTATCGCCGACCGATAAACCGGAGAGCATGATGAGGATATTGCTGTCCATATATTGTAATCCGGTGACCGTGATGCCGCCGATTTCATATGTTTGTGGTCTGGAATAATCCATTTCAAGGAGTTCATTTCCGACGGATATCTGTGAGTAAGACGGAATGTAAACCAGGAGGATAAGAAACAAAGCAATATACCGGCGTGTCATTCCCATTCAATTAATTTGTTCACTGGTCATTCCAAATCTTCTTTCACGGTGTTGATAGTCAACAATGGCCTCGTAAAAATCCTCTTTTCCAAAGTCAGGCCACATTTTGGAGGTGAAATACAACTCTGAATAAGCCAATTGCCAGAGCAGGAAATTGCTCAGGCGGAATTCGCCGCTGGTACGGATCAGTAATTCGGGTTCGGGAAAAGATGCTGTGGTCAAATAGGTTTTAAATATATCACTGTCAATATTATCCACTGACAATTCCTTATTAAGCACTTTTGTGGCAATTTTTTTTGCTGCTTCCACTATTTCCATGCGGGCGCTGTAACTAAGAGCAAGAATGAGGGTCATCCGTTTATTGCCGGATGTTTTTTTAATAGCCGTCATCAGTTCCGAATAAAGACTTTTATCGAGGCTACCGAGATCACCAATAGCATCGAGGCGGATATCATTTTTCATGAGCGTTGGGGTTTCCTTTCCTATTGTCCCCAATAACAAGCGCATCAAAGCATCCACTTCATTTTTAGGTCTCTTCCAGTTTTCCGTTGAAAAGGCATACAAAGTCAGATACCTGATTCCCAGCTCTGCCGCGGCTTCTGCTGTCGCTCTTACCGCTTTGACCCCGTGTCGGTGGCCATAAATCCTCTGTTTCCCTCTCTGTTTGGCCCACCTGCCGTTACCATCCATAATAATGGCCACATGCTTTGGCAAATTATTGAGATCGATATGGTCTTTAAAACTCATTTGCAAAATACGGCAATATCAATGGAATGAAACAAACTAGTTTGAGAATTCCAGGTTTTTGCATTTTTTACGACTGAACAAGCTGAACTTGTAACTGATAAAAGCCCCGGTAAAATTATACCAATCCTTATTTTGTGAATTGCCACGTTGCATGCCCTGTTCATATGTTGGCCGGTAAATACCCAGATTATCATATGTTCCCGTGGGATCGGATTGATAATTAAATTCATTGTTGACCCGGGCCAGATCCTTAAAATGATAGGTTGTACTCACATCATCCAGGTAATCGGTGGTCGTTTTCCGCATGCCCCATTCAATGCCAATGCCGATCTTATCGCTGACGCTGTATTTGAAACCAATGCCAAAGGGCAGGGCAAATGCAATGGTGGAATAAGGAACACCCTCTGTTTGCAATGGTTTAAGCGCCACACCATTTGACCGGGGATTAAATTGAAAGACTGTGATACCGGCAAAAATAAACGGTGAGAAGTAGGACTTCTTGCTTCCGATAAAAAAATCGAGAAAATTAAATTCAGCACGAAAGGTAAAATCATTTACAGGCGACGAGAAACTGAGCTTTCGCTCGGGAATAAATTTTGCCACGGCATCATCTGCGGTGAGCTCACCTCTCGTATAACTGCCGAGAATAGCAAAACGGGTATCAAAATTATAGCGATAGAATACGCCATATGCCGGCCGGGTCATTAAAAAATGTTTAACCGGGTTAATATCTCCTATATAATAGGAACCGCCGCCAAAAATTCCCAATTCACCCCTCTGACCATAAACCGTCATACACAGAATGACTATAGGTATAGCGAAAAGAATTTTTTTCATAAAAAACCAAGCGATAAAAATACGATTTATTTACTCAGGGTTATTATTTATGAGACAGCGTCTTCACACTAATTCCTTATGTCGATACCCCAGTTCAATTTTTCTCTGATGGTTTTGTAAAAATTCTCATTTTCAAGCCTGACCAGGTTAATCTTAAAATCCTCTTTCATCACTATAAATTCCATCGAGGAATCTGCTATTTTAACGCGTGAATCAAGGCTGATAAAGAAATTTTTTTGACTGCCTTCCACTTTAATTCTGATGGTACGGTTATCAGGGATAACGATGGGTCTGACGGTTAAATTGTGTGTTGCGATAGGGGTTATAATAAAATTCTCCGATCCCGGCACGATGATGGGGCCGCCGCAACTCAGTGAATAGGCTGTTGAACCGGTTGGGGTAGCAATGATCAAGCCGTCGGCCCAGTATGAATTCAGAAAATAATCATCAATATAAGCACTTACCACGATCATGGAATGAGGATCTTTTTTATAGACACACAGTTCATTGAGAGCGTAATTGAGATCGCCGAAAAGAGCGGGTTTGTCAAGCCTTATCATAGTTCTTTGCTCCAGGACGTAGGTGCCGTTGACTAAGGCATCCACGGCCAGTGGGACATGTTCTTTGGAAACGCTTGACAGGAAGCCCATTTTACCTATATTGACACCCAGGACAGGTATGCCTGAGTTACGGACCAAAGGTAAAGTGCCCAGCATGGACCCATCGCCGCCTACAGAAATAAGAAAATTCAAACGGTCTCTGATGTCCTGGTGTTCATTGAACAGGGTCATGTCGCGGGACAAATGTATTTCGTCCCTTATGTCATTATAAAAGGGTTCATAAAGAAAGAGCCCTATACCGGCCGCTTCAAGTTTTTCAACAAGCTGCTGTACGAGCGGTATATTTTCCCTGCCTATTGTTTTGCCAAAAAGTCCTACAATCATTTTACGCGATGTCAATGTATGTTTATACTATGTGTTCAAATAGCGCATGAGCGAATCATAACGTTCACGCAATTCATCATAAACATCATCTTCGGAGAAGGAAGCCTTAACGAGGTAATTGTATCTGTTGAACGTCTGCAGAATAGCCCTGATATCCATTTTATTCACCTTCAGGGTCACTTCCATCCGTGTTGAATCATCGAAGGAAGTAATATACAGGCTTAATATTTTAGCATCATTCGATTCCACTATCTGGGCTATTTGTGTCAGTGAGTAATCATTGGTATTGAGTTCCAGAACGATGACCCCACCTGGATTCTTCACCGAAGACAGCAATGAAAAGTAATTGATCAGGCTTAATAAGGTGATGGAACCCAGAAACTGGTTTTTATCATCCACCACCGGAAGCAAGGTCAGCTTGTGCGTGTCGAACGTCAGCAAGACATCATACACGTGCTGATATTGCTGGACATAAAGCAAGCCAAGAGAGAAAGTATAACTCTCAAGGGGTTGGGTAAAATCATTTTTTGAATAGATATCCGTTTCCGAGAGCAACCCGATATAACGGCCGTTATCCACGACGGGCAAGTGTGTCAGCTTGAACTCATCCATCATGTTCAAGGCCGTTTCACCATTATCAGTGATCTTAAGGGGTGCCACTGCTTCCGATATCAACTCTTTTGCATACATACCGGAAAATTTCTGCAAACTTAATCATTTTATTGATATAGCAGACTTTATGGATGAAGTCATATCGTTGACGACAAAATATATCTTGTACCGTTCGTAAAATGGGTGTTAACGGATTGACATCATCATCTGAATATTTCTTAGCTTTGTAATAAAATCATGATGATGACCAGGTTAAGTGTGAATATCAACAAAATCGCCACACTGAGGAATGCCCGCGGGGGCAATCTTCCGGATGTCCTGAAGGCCGCCGTTGATTGTGAGCGTTTTGGGGCCGAAGGCATCACTGTTCATCCGCGTCCGGATGAAAGGCATATCAAATATCAGGATGTCCGTGACCTGCGACCCCTGGTAAAAACCGAATTCAATATAGAAGGTAATCCTTCCGATCAGTTCATTTCACTGGTCTTATCAGTGAAACCGGAACAGGTCACCCTGGTACCTGATACTCCTGATGTTCTCACTTCCAATGCGGGATGGGATACCATAAAAAATAAAGACTTTTTAAAAGACGTGATCGGCACATTTAAAAAGGCCGGTATCAGGACTTCTATTTTCATCGACCCTGTTCCTGACATGATCAGGCATGCCGCTGAAACAGGTACCGACAGGGTCGAGCTGTACACGGAGGCTTACGCCAGGGGATATACGTCAGATGCACAGCATGCCATACAGCCTTATGTGGCCGCTGCCCAAACAGCCTGTGAGGCAGGATTGGGTATCAATGCCGGTCATGATCTGAACCTCGACAACCTTCATTTCTTTGCATCCCATATCCCTCACCTGGCCGAGGTCTCAATAGGTCATGCCCTCATATGCGATGCCCTGTATTTAGGGCTGGAAAACACCATCCAGTTGTACCGCAGACAACTTGTGATAAATCGTCAGGATTAATGAATCCCGGTCATCTTTTCTTATCCATCAAATTATTAAAACCATGAATGCAGCCATTAACATCAGAAGTCGAAAGCGTTTAACATTGATTTTCCTTTTTCCTGTCCTTTTTTTTGCAACAGGTTGCGGACAGGGACAGCGGCCCGCCGTCAGGGAACAGGAGCAACCTTCAGGCAAAGGCTCAACAACCGTCAACAAGGCAAAACCATCTGCTGAAAAACTTGTCAAACAGTGGGAGACACCTGCTGTCTTCAAAACCCCTGAGTCAGTCTGTTACGATCCGGAAAGAAAGCAGATTTACGTCAGTAACATCAACGGCAAGGCGAGCCAGAAAGACGGAAACGGCTTCATCTCCCTTTTGAATCCTGACGGCACTGTGAAGACGCTGGAATGGATCACCGGATTAAATGCACCCAAAGGGTTGGGAATTTATGATCATGATCTGTATGTTGGCGACATCGACAGGGTGATATGCATCGATATCGATAGGGGTATCATCATTGATAAATATCAGGCGCCGGGAGCTTCTTTTTTAAATGATATTGCCATTGACGGGGACGGAAAGGTTTATATTTCGGATACCGGCAATCACCGGGTCTATATCTTAAAAAATGGAGAGGTCAGTGTATACCTCGATTCGGAAAAAATAGCCGGTGCCAACGGTTTATTTGTCGAAGACAGCACGTTATTGATCGGTACGAATGATGCCGTTTACAGGGTGACCCTGGGTGACAGGGATCCTGTACCCTACATAGAAAATACGGGTTCCATCGATGGTCTTGAAGGTGTGGGCCATGGCAGGTATCTTTACTCCGACTGGCAGGGTCACGTTTATCTGGCTGAACCCGGCCGGGCCCCTGATATGTTGCTTGATACGACTCCCCATAAGATCAATGCCGCCGATATCGATTATGTAGCCACGCTAAAGCTGTTACTCATCCCGACATTTTCAGACAACAGGGTGATGGCTTATGAAGTTATATTATAAGCGTTATGGTTCGGGTGACCCTCTGATCATCCTGCATGGTCTCCTGGGCTCCTCGGATAATTGGGTAACCATCGGACGGCGCCTGGCTGAGAATTTCACCGTTTATATCCCCGACCAGCGTAATCACGGTCTTTCTCCTCACAGTCAAATATTTAACTACCATGTCATGGCTGATGATATGATGGAATTCATCCTTGATCATGATATCGAAACAACCATCCTTATCGGACATTCGATGGGAGGTAAAGTGGCCATGACCTTTACACTGGATAATCCATCGCATGTTGAGAAACTGGTGGTCGTCGACATAAGTCCGAGGGCGATGGCCGTGAGGGACGATCACCTCCGGATCATCAGGGCTATGGAAGCGGTTGATTTCAACAGGATCACCACAAGGGCCGAAGCCGAAGAAATCATTGCCGGGGCAATAAAGGAGGAACGGATACGGCTTTTTATCTTGAAAAATCTTCACAGGATATCCCATGACCGTTTGGGCTGGCGGATCAATTTACAGGCTATTCATGATAACCTGGAATGTATGTCAGAAGGTATCGAAAGCAAACGACCATATCAAAACCCTGTCTTATTTGTCAAAGGGGGGCTGTCGGATTATATTGCCGCTGATGATCTCCCCCTGATAAAAAAATTGTTTCCTCAGGCCATCATCCACACCATTGCTAACGCCACCCATTGGGTCAATGCTGACAAGCCCGATGCCGTGTGCCGCGTTTTAAGCCGTTTTCTGGGGAGAGAACGTGCCGTATGATGGAGGGCCGGGTTCTCAGTAACGTATAATCTCGAGACTGGAAACGGCAGCATCAATGGAGATCATTATTTTATTGCTGCTGGCCTCAAAGTTCCCGGTCTGATATTTCCCCTGCCCTATTTTGCTGAATCCTTCCAGGTCACGTGATGACAAAACGGCATCGATGTTCACCTGACATCCTGACGACTCTGGTATTTTAAACCTGACCGAGGAAGCCCCTGCTTTCAGATTAATATGAGTATCAGGGTATTTATCACCCACCGTCATTTCAATTGACGAGGCGCCTCCATCCAGGGTGATATCCCTTGTTTTATAGTGACTCATATCCATTTGCATATCAGCGGCGCCGATATTCAGGTTGAAATCCCATACGGGATGCTCGTTAAGCCTAATAAATGCCTTGCCGGCCCTTCTGTTATGCCTGTAAACCACCGGGTGTTTAAGACTCAGATCGATGACCTGTTTGCCGTCGGTATCGCGCACCATCATGCTGTATTCGCCCAGGTAATTTCTGTTGTCGAATTCGATCATGTCGGTGGTTTGGCCTCCTATCTCAAAGGCGCCGGCAGCGGCATCCAGTTTCAATTCAGCGTTGGTTACAATGGTGTCGTAAGGTTCATTTAAAACCTGCCCCTCACCTTTGTAGCGACCAAGGTTGTCCTCGGCTCTCTCTCTTTCATGATAACGAAACCAATAAAACGGCCGGAACGAATAGTAATCCGCTTTGTGAACATAAGCTATCATGATAAATGCCAGGACAATAGCCACCAGGGAAAGCGACAGTCTGATCCATGTTTTGGCCGGAATAATCGAGATCCCCCAAAGAATCAACAGCAAAGGCCATAACATCAGTATTTGATACCAGCTGTAATAAATGACACCTGTATTCTTTAGGATTATCAGGATGCCAATGAGGATCAACACGATCCCCCAGAATATTTTGCGGTAGTTCATGGTCAATCAGTTTTTAGGATGAATAATTGTTTTTCTAAGCAATAAAATGCCGATGACAATAAGAAGAATGGGCCAGAGATCCCCGAAATGCAACCGGGGAACGAAATGGGCTAAAAGAAAGATGATGCCAAGGGTGATAAGGATGATCCCCCCAAAGAAGTTGCCCTTGCCATGCTCATGTCTGACTTTGTCGTCAGGTTCTGACGGATTGGCCGCATTAAGATTATTCGTCTGTTCTTCCATAAGAGCTTATATTAATATGGTTAAAAAGTTTAAGGGTTTACATCCGATGACACTCACTTATCATTTTAACATCTTCAGCAGGTGAAACAATACGGAGTACCATGACAGCCATTGCAATATGACGTAAAGATACGAAAAAGGTTACACAAACCATCTCTTCAACCCTTAAGATTGCTTTGCCTGGCATAGGCACGTTTCGAAACGTATATCCCCAGCTCATAGAGTCCATACAATGGCAACGTCACAATGATCTGGCTGAAAACATCGGGTGGTGTGATGACAGCTGCTATGATCAGCAGGATGACAATGGCATATTTGCGGTTTCGTTTCATGAATGCCGGCGTCATGATACCTATTTTGGTCAGGAAAAAAGCCGCCACGGGCAGCTCAAAGACCACGCCGACACCCAGCGACATCGTGACGACTGTTGAGATATATGATCTCAATGAGATCTGATTTTGAATGGAAGCGCTGACCTGGTAATTTCCAAAAAAATTCAGTGTCCATGGGACCAGGACAAAATAGCCGAATAACACTCCAAAAAAGAAAAGCAATGACATCACCAGTACCGTCGACCGGGCATACCTGCGTTCATTAATCTTCAGCGCCGGACCGATAAACCGCCAGAATTCCCAAAGCACATAAGGCGATGCCAGCACCAGACCCACGGCAATGGAGACGTAGATATGGGTCAGAAACTGACCCGTCATGGTCAGGTTGATAATCTTCAAAGAGATATCTTTAATGCACAGGGAATGGACATGGAAAGCTTCAGCCAGCCGGCACAAAACACGGTATGAGATAAAACCGGCATCCCTGGGGGCCAGGATGACATGATCGAAGATGATCTTACGGCTGATCAGCGCAAGAATGGTAAAAACGATGATAACGATGAGAGAGCGTATAATATGCCACCGCAGTTCCTCGAGATGTTCCCAGAAGGTCATCTCTTTTTCCGGATTTTTTAAATGGCCATGCATGTGCCGCCTATCATCTAAGGTGACTTTCTTCTGCAAATATAAATAATCTCCTGCTAATGCAATCGGCTGAACGTCAATGGATAACTATATAGTCCTGTTCAGCCTTTCCGGTAGAACAGGCAACTGTCGCCATAGCTTAAGAATCTGAATCCATGTTTCAAAGCATACTGATAGGCCTTTTTCCAGTCATCTCCAATAAATGCAGCCACGAGTAATAACAATGTACTTTTGGGCAGATGGAAATTTGTGATCATGATACCTGGTATATGGTAATGATACCCGGGGATGATCATCAAACGGGTATATCCTTCTACCAGATCCATGTCGTTCTTTCTGCAATGGTCCATCACGGCGTACAGCGCTTCCTTGACAGGTACTTCCACCAGGCGGTCATATTCATAGGGTTCCCATTGGTTTATTTCCATTTGCAGAACATCACCCTTGCCTGATAATAGTTTCACTCCGAGCCAATACAGGCTTTCCAGTGCCCTGACGGTGGTCGTTCCGACGGCGATAATTTCTTCCGGTGGCCGTTCTGCTATTGATTCGAGGACCCTGACAGGCACCGCCATGTGTTCCCTGTGCATCTGATGATTTGCGACGGTACGATGTGTGACCGGTATAAACGTTCCGGCCCCGACATGCAAGGTGATATAGGTCATCAGGATGTTTTTGTAGGCGAGGCTTCTCGTGACCTCTTCGGTGTAATGGAGTCCTGCCGTGGGTGCCGCCACCGAACCTTCCTGACTGGCATAGATCGTCTGGTAGCGCACCTCATCCGATGGTTCTGCCAGCCGGTGAATGTAAGGTGGCAGAGGCATTTTTCCACATGCCTCCACAACCTGTGAAAATGTCAGATCCGACGGATGCCATGATAATCTGACCACGTTATGTTCTCCTTCTGCAGGCATGCGCATGGCCGACAAAGTATATGCTTCGCCGTTGAACTCAAAGGCAGATATTAACCGTCCGCGTTTCCAGCGTTTGGCGTGACCGATGAGGCATTGCCACTCGACGGGTGATGACTGTTGAAAGGCCGTTGCGATCTCCCGAACAGGCCGCACAGGCTCAAGACAGAACACCTCCACCACCGGTCCCGTGGGTTTGCGGAAGAGCAGCCTGGCATGAAAAACACGCGTGTCGTTCACGATCATCAGGCTGCCGCCAGGTAAATAATCTGCCAGGTGTCTGAAAACAGACTCGCTGATCCTGCCATCCCTGTATATCAGTAGCCTGGAATTATCACGTTCCTCCAGCGGGTACTGGCTGATACGAACGGACGGCAAATCATACGAATAATCGTCGATATGTATTTTGGAAGGATCGACAAGCACACTGATCGAATTATCACACCGGATAGAACAATCCTATCTCCCTGATGTATTCACGCCGGATATCCTTAAGCTTTTCCAGTGTATGTTCCCAATCATAAATACGAACCATCTCAAGTATCCGGTCCATGTAATACACTGAAGCGGCTGCTGCATCAAAACGTGAATAACGGCCATTCATCTTGACCGACAGGGTGATCTGTTCAAAAGCGTCCCATTCCAAATGAGCAGGGATGGCCAGAAAACTGACCTCACGGTTGGAGACATTCTCATAGACACCCTCGGCGACTTCCCTCAGATCAATGAATTTTTTAATCCTGATGATGCTATCATAAGGCTCTATGGTGCGGGAAACCATGAATTCTATGTTTTCCGCTGCCAGTGACCGTATGATTTGAGGTAGCATGGAATAATCATCCTCTTTAAGGCGGATACAAGGTTTGAACTGATTATAATAAAATAACTGCCCCAGCACCGCATCAAATTTTTGATGACCCTGAGCCCTGATCTTTTCCGCCACCCTGATAAAATGATCGTCATTAAAGTAATCGACCGATTTCAACATCAGGTAAAGGTATTTATGGAGGAACTTTTTATCGTCCATGGCATAAATATCCTCATAATAACCGGGATAGGGGGCAATGCTTTCAAGTACCAGTTCATTGAGAGGCGACGGCAAGCCTGCCGTTGACAGTTTCTCTCTTTTTGTAATGATGCCCAGCGTTTGTATTTCTTTCATACATCCTGATTTGAGATGATCATTATGTATCAACCGCATTCACAGATTCAACGGTTGACTTTCATTTATTGTTCATGGCATGAATAACAAAACTTTTACGAAATTAGTCATCGGTTTCATTATTCGTGTGAATAAATCACTATTTTTATTGAAGATAAGAGAAAAAAACCATGCGTATTGCGCGTCACATTCCCAATCTGATCACCGTGCTGAGTCTGATAACGGGCTCTATCGCCATCACCGTCACTTTTAACCAGCGGTTGGTCACGGCGTCATGGCTGATCGGCATCGCCGTGATATTTGATTTCCTTGACGGTTTTGCAGCCCGGTTGCTCAATGTGAAATCAGATCTCGGCAAGCAGCTTGATTCGCTGGCCGATGTTATATCCTTTGGTCTGGCTCCCGGGCTGATCATGTATATGCTGCTGTCGGAGAGCATCCGTTTGCAGACCACGAATGAAATGGTCCGTGTTCTGGTCCCCTATCTATCGCTCCTTATACCTGCCTTCGCGGCTCTCCGGCTGGCCCGCTTCAACATTGATGCCGAGCAGACCATTCATTTTCGCGGGCTGCCCACACCCGCCAGTGCCATTTTCCTAGCCTCCCTGCCGCTCATTATCAGCATTTATCCGACGGAGCATTGGATTCACAGATGCATCATGAGCATCTTCTTCCTTGGGACAGTCTCAGTAGTTATACCCGTATTATTGGTATCAGGTATAAAACTGTTCGGCCTGAAATTCGCCAATTTCAAATGGCATGAAAACCGGATGAAATATATTTTTCTTGTCGCCACGTTGCTGCTGATTATCTTTCTAAAATTCCTGGCTTTCCCGATCATCATACTATTATATATCCTGTTATCACTCATTTTACGCCAATCCATAAAGTGAATTGTATATTACTTCAAAACACTTCCTGGTCTGACGGTTATTATTTTACTACTTTTGCCAAGTTGTGACACCTGACGGCGATGCAAATGAAAACTTTTATCTCCAAGTGGGGCATACGTATCCCTCTGACCCTTTTGCTCATTTTTGTTTTCATTCAACCGGAGTTCAATTTCGGCACAAAATCACTCATCACTCCCGAAGTTCTATCTTCGAAGGAAGAAACCAAGCTTGCCCAGCTTTTCATAAACGACAGGGTGGAGCGTCTTGATTCCATCATAAGCGTCTCGTCAGCATCTTATGGTTTCAACGGCAGTGTGATGCTGGTCCTTAACGGCCATATCATTTACGACCGTTCCTTTGGATATGGTGATTACATGGCCCGTACACCTCTCTCCGATCATTCCTCGTTTCAGCTCGCCTCGGTGAGCAAGCAGTTTACGGCTATGGCCATTATGATCCTGAAAGAGAGAGGGCAGCTTAATTTTGATACGGCGGTACAATGTTACATCCCTGAATTTCCTTACAGCAACATAACCATCCGGCATCTGCTCACCCACACTTCCGGTCTGCCCAATTATCTTTGGTTTCTGGATGACTTCTGGCCCGCCGATTCCATACCACCCTCCAATGATGATTTGATAAGGATTCTCGCTCAGCAGAAATTTCTCTTAAATTTCACTCCGGGCCGCCTCTTCGATTACTCCAATACGGGCTATGCCGTTTTGGCCAGCATCGTCGAAAGGATTTCCGGACTGACATTTGGGGATTTTCTCCAGGCCAATGTATTTCAACCTTTAGGCATGCTTCATTCCTTTGTTTTTTACAGCGGCGTCAAAAAAAACCATCCTGAAATGGTTCATGGATACAAACGGAGATACAGAACCTTCCGTCCTATCGAGGCCACACTTTCCGATGGTATTGCAGGTGACAAGGGAGTATATTCATCCACTTATGATCTCTATCTCTGGGATCAGGCTCTTTATAGCGGAGCGCTGGTGCGACCTTCAACGCTTGAGGAAGCCTTCACGCCGACCACATTGACCAACGGCAGGGTCATGCCCTATGGCTTCGGTTTCAGGCTCAGAAACGAGAGCAACCACCGGGTGGTCTATCATCACGGCCTGTGGGAAGGATTTCGCGATGTGTTCGAACGTGACATCGATAATCATCTGACAGTGATCATTCTCAATCATACCAGCTTCAATGGCCTGAATACACTGGCCGATCATCTGAAAAAGGTTATCTTGGAACCACCCCTTGACACCACCACGCAAAGCCTGGTCATGACGGCTTTACACAAAGGTGACAAAGCTGCGCTCAAAGACCTTGAACTGAACAGGAAAAACAATCCCGCTCTTGTTCCCGACAACATGAAGCTACTGGAAGCCATCAATTATCTTAACGGGTTGCATAAACCCGAGCTGGCCCGGAAGATCAAACAACTCTATCTTTCACTGGCCGATGGCGGCATGGCTCATAACGGCAGGTGATAAAGGTTGACGGGATGACAGGGTTAACGAATCCTTATCCTTTACCTGCGTAATTCAAACTTTTCACCCAAGTATACCCGACGCACATGTTCGTCATGGGCCAGTTCCTCCGACGTCCCGGATTTCAGTATGGCCCCTTCGAAAAGCAGATAGGATCTGTCGGTGATCGAGAGGGTTTCATGAACATTATGGTCGGTGATAAGGATGCCAATGTTTTTATCTTTAAGATGCGCCACGATGTTCTGTATGTCTTCCACAGCGATGGGATCGACGCCGGCAAAAGGCTCATCGAGGAGGATGAACCGTGGATTGACGGCGAGGGCGCGTGCTATCTCCGTTCTGCGGCGTTCACCGCCTGATAACGTGATGCCGGTGCTTTTGCGGACATGCTGAAGGCCAAACTCCTCGATGAGCGACTCGAGTTTTTCTTTCTGCTCGGGTTTGGTCAGATGGGTGAATTCCAGGACGGCACGCAGGTTATCTTCCACGGTGAGTTTTCTGAACACGGAAGCTTCCTGGGCCAGGTAACCTATCCCTAACTGAGCCCGCCGGTACATCGGCATGTTGGTTATTTCGATGTCATCGAGAAAGACCTTGCCGGCATAAGGCTTGATCAGACCGACGATGATGTAAAAGGAGGTTGTTTTACCGGCGCCGTTGGGACCCAGCAACCCCACTATCTCACCCTGGCCGACCTCGAGGGTGACACGATCGACCACCGTTCTTTTCTTGTATTTTTTGGAGATATTTTCTGTTCGGAGACTCATTAACAACTCATTTCTTTTCACAGCAACCGGTTATTCAGGTTGCTTTTTCATTCGGTGATCATATGATACCTTCCTTGAGGATATCATGTAAATGGATGACCCCAACATACGTTGAATGATCGGTGACCAGCAGCTGGGTGATGTTGTTTTTCCTCATGATATCAAGGGCATCGGCAACCTGGACGTTCTTATCGATGGTTTTGGGATTCACCGACATGATATCCCCGGCTTTGAGCTGGTCCAAAGGTATATTTTTCTGGAGCATCCTTCTCAGGTCGCCATCGGTGATGATTCCGGCCAGTTGACCGTCTTTCATCACTGCCGTTGCTCCGAGGCGTTTGGAAGAGATCTCCAGGATCGTATTGTTGATGCTCTCATTAATGTCCACTTTGGGCACCTCATTATGAATATAAAGATCGGCCACGCGGAGATAAAGACGTTTGCCCAGAGATCCGCCGGGATGAAAGCGTGCAAAGTCATCCACGGAAAAACCTTTGCATTCGAGCAGGCATACGGCCAGGGCATCACCCATCACCAGCTGGGCGGTGGTGCTGGAAGTGGGAACCAGATTATTGGGGCAGGCTTCCTTCCCTACCGACGCGTTGATGACGAGATCGGCCTGTTTAGCCAGGTACGACTCCGTGTTGCCCACCAGAGCAATGATTTTATTACCAAGCAACCTGATCAACGGCACGAGCACCTTGATCTCAGGGGTGCTGCCGCTTTTCGACACACAAATGACGATATCATTGTCCCTGATCATGCCCAGATCGCCATGAATGGCATCGGCGGCATGCATAAAAATGGCCTGTGTCCCCGTAGAATTCAGGGTTGACACGATCTTGGCCGCAATATTGGCGCTTTTGCCTATGCCCGTCACAATGATACGCCCCGTTGCATGGAGTATCAACTCCACACTTCTGATAAAATCATTATCGATAGAGCCGGCGAGGTTCCCGATCGCCTCCGTTTCATCCTGGATGGTACGGAGAGCTATTTTTTTAATTTCATCGAAAGATTTCACAGCAGTAACCGTTTATTATTGTCACCGGTCGCCATGCAAAGATACAATGATCTGACGACTCAATACGCGGTTAAATAACGTCCCGGTCATCGATTTAATATTGACACCGCCATTGGATCAAATTTACTGTTATTCCGGTAACAATTTTTTTATTAGTCGTTTTTTATTTATCTTGATGACAATCAATTATTTGGTTAATTTTAACATTTTTTAAGAAAGATAAATTTCTTTGAAAATGAGTTTTATTTTTTATATATTTGTGTATAGAGATAACAGAGATATCAAAAATTGAAATATTAAAAACAGAAGAGTAAGACCAGTCCATACAAATCCATTTTAACTATTTGTCAAGACATGGTCATGTGTAAATACAACACTGAATGGCTGCAAGGGAAGGAACATCGCTGCATGCGATGTTGAAACAGTTTTTTGGATTTAACTCCTTTAAAGGGAACCAGGAAGTAATTATTAAAAATCTTTTAGAGGGGAAGGATACGTTTGTAATCATGCCTACCGGTGGCGGCAAGTCATTATGCTACCAGCTTCCCTCATTAATCAGCAAGGGAACAGCTATTGTCATCTCACCCCTAATTGCATTAATGAAAAACCAGGTTGACTCCATCCGTAATTTCGGTGTGGACACGGGCATCGCCCATTTCCTCAATTCCTCACTGTCACGGCCGGAGATCATGCAGGTTAAGAAAGACCTGAAAGAGGGCAAGACCAAATTATTATACGTCGCGCCGGAGTCACTGACCAAGGAAGAGAATGTCGATTTCCTGAAAGATATCATCATTTCATTTTATGCCATTGATGAAGCTCATTGCATTTCGGAATGGGGACATGATTTCAGGCCGGAGTATCGCCGGATAAGGCCTATCATTGAGAGCATCGGGCAGCATGTCCCCGTGATCGCCCTCACAGCCACAGCTACCGTCAAGGTGCAGCAGGATATTCAGAAAAACCTCAACATTCAGGATGCGACGATTTTTAAGTCTTCTTTCGACAGGCCTAATCTGTATTATGAAGTGCGTCCCAAGACCAGCAATGTCGTCAAGGACATCATCAAGTACATCAAGATGAACCAGGGCAAGTCAGGTATCGTATACTGTCTGAGTCGCAAAAAAGTGGAGGAACTGGCGGAGACCTTTCAGGTGAACGGTATCAAAGCCCTGCCCTATCATGCCGGTCTGGATGCCGCGACGCGCCGCAACAACCAGGATAGATTCCTGATGGAAGAGGTCGACATCATTGTGGCCACCATTGCTTTCGGTATGGGCATAGACAAGCCTGATATCCGTTTCGTCATCCATCACGACATGCCCAAGAGCATTGAAGGATACTATCAGGAGACAGGCCGTTCGGGACGTGATGACGGTGAAGGCAACTGCATTGCTTTTTACAGCTATGATGATATCCTGAAGCTGGAAAAATTCATGAAAGACAAGCCTGTCGCCGAGGAGGAGATAGGTAAGCAGCTGCTTCACGAGGTGGTGGCCTATGCCGAATCATCCATCTGCCGGCATAAGCTGCTCCTGCACTACTTCGGTGAGAGCTATCCCCAGGACAACTGCGGGGCCTGCGACAACTGCCTCCATCCCAAACAACGCTTCGAAGGCAAGGATTATGTCAAGCTGGTGCTCGAGGCCGTGCTGGCCACAAAACAGCTCTTCAAACCCAAACACATCGTCAATATCCTCCTTGGCAAGGGAACAGCCACTATTAAATCATACAAGCACAATAAGCTGGAAGTGTTCGGCAAAGGTGAAAATGAAGATGAGAAACTGTGGAATGCCGTCATCCGCCAGACACTTATCGAGGGCTTGCTGAATAAGGACATCGAAAACTACGGCATCCTTAAAATTACGCCCGAGGGTCGGAAATTCATTGAGAATCCATATTCCATTCTCCTGTCAAAAGATCATGACTATGATCATATGGAGGAAGAGGAAGAATTTCTTGGTGAAAGCATTCATAAAACCAGCACGACCGATAAAACCTTGTTCGCCCTTCTGAGAGATCTCAGGAAAGAGATCTCACGCAAGGAAAACCTGCCACCTTTTGTCATCTTCCAGGATCCGTCCCTGGAAGACATGGCCATACAGTACCCCATCACCGAGGACGAATTACGTCAGATCACCGGTGTGGGGGCAGGGAAAGCACAGAAATACGGTAAACCTTTCACCAACCTGATCAAGCAATATGTCGAAGAGAATGAGATCGTGCGACCCAATGACATGGTGGTGCGGTCAGTCATTAATAAATCGGGGTTGAAAGTCTATATCATTCAAAACATCGACCGCAAGATATCCCTTGAAGACATCGCTTACTCCAAGAACCTGAGCTTCGACGATCTCCTGACGGAGGTCGAGAGCATTGTCTCATCGGGAACCAAGCTCGACATCAATTATTATATCGATGAATACGTGGATCCTTACCATCAGGATGATATTTACGAATACTTCAGGGAAGCCGAGAGCGATTCGGTAGAAAAAGCCCTGGCCATACTCGGCGAAGATGAATACACATCCGAAGAGGTCCGGCTCATCAGGATAAAATTCCTCTCCGACCTGGGTAACTGATGTTCAGGGCAACCATTGATTCAGCATTTCCATCACACTGAATTTTTATAACTTGCCGCATCTTAATCATTAAATGAATAAAAAATGGAAGAGATCAAACCAGACAAAAAACCGACAGGGCAAGTGCTGCTGTATGTGAATGTGGTTCTTTTTATCGGACTGGTCATCCTGTACATCATCGTCTTCGGTCATAAAACACCGGAAACAAAGGTTACAGGCAGCCAAACCGTTCAGCCGGGCCGGCCACTGAAAATAGCCTATGTGAATTCCGATTCCATTCTGGCTAACTATAAAATGGCCATCATCAGGAAAAACGAGCTGGAAGCCAAAAGCAAGTCGTTACAGGCCGAGATAACACAGAAACAGAAAGCATTTGAAAAGGACGCCAATTATTTCCAGGAACAGGTCAATAAAAATGCCCTCTCACAGCAGAGCGCCCAGGAGATATATGAAGAGCTCATGAAGGAACAGCAGAAGATATATTCCCTGCAGGACCAGTATTCGGCCGAGCTCAGTCAGAATGAGATGGATATCAATATGATGCTACTCGACACCCTGACCAACTTCCTCAAACGGTATAACATTCCCTATGGTTATGATTACATCCTGGGGTTTAATAAGGCAGGCAACATCTTTCTGACGAATGAAAAATATGATATCACCGATGCCGTGATCGACGGGTTAAACAAAGAATACGACATCAAGTACGGTAAAAAGTGATGAGGAAAAACATCGTCCTGATCCTTCTCATGATTCTCATGGGTTGCGGGCATACAGATCAGGAAAACAAAATACAGCCTCCTCCTCATCTTATCCCGAGGGATGAGATGATCTCGATATTAGTGGATATCCACCTGGTTGAAGCCTCCTTTAAAATCAATCCGGTCAGAAAAGAGGATCCCTATAGCTATTCATCGGTTTATTACGACAGTGTCTTTAAAAAATACGGCATCACGCGTGAGGACTTCGAGGAGAACCTGAAGTATTACCAGCATGATATGGAAGATTTTGATAAGATGTATGAAGAGGTCATCACCAGGTTAAGCAAGCTTCAGAGCGAAGTGATACAGGATTCAGTGAAACGCTGACACAATTCCCCTCGTTTACCTTGTGAACACGGCTTTGTACGAGTTTTTATCACCTCCGACCTTAATCTGATATTCCCAGTCGATCCTGTTGTCGTTGACGATGGTACCTGTCCCGCTCACTGTCCAACTGTTATCGTTACAAATCTGTTGAGTAGGAATCGTGATCACGTTGCCCGACAGGGTTCCGTACGGCGGTTTCTCATCAAAACCGATAAAAGCGAAGTTTTCGAGGTACACATCGTAGTCGCTGAGGGTGTCTTTGACAATGATCACGGGATAGGTCAGCAAGGGTGAGCGGGCCGGTGTATCGTTACAGGTCCACTGACCCGTGATGTCATCTCGCGGGTCCAGATTGTCGGAATTGGTATCCAGGGTGCAGCCCCACATGCTTAAGATAAACAAGACAAGGCTGGCCGCTGTCGTTTGTATGATCTTTTTCATCTCAGTGTTATGATTAAGTTCATAAGCTATTATATCATTTCCGACAGGAGAGCGTCAACAAGTTTGCTGGCGCCTATCCTGAATGTTGATTTGCCGATATATTCCCGCCCCATGATCGCCGAGGCGAGAAGGGCATACTGCCATGCATGCAGCGAATCAGCGATGCCACCGGCAGCCTTGAAACCGGCCCGGCGGCCGCCTTTCGAATGATATTCCGCAAGGGTATCAAGAATGACCAGTGCCGCCTGTAATGTCGCTGCCGGTTTGATCTTGCCTGTTGAGGTTTTGATGAAATCAGCACCGGCGGTGAGAGCTATCTCCGTGGCCCGGCGGATGTTGCCTGTTGTGGACAGCCCGCCTGTCTCCAGGATCACCTTAAGAACGCTCCCACCACAGGCTTCCTTTATCTGTGCGATCTCATCAAAAACATAGTTCTCATCATGCTGCAGGAACCTGCCGTACGACATCACCATGTCAATCTCTTCCGCTCCTTCGCCCAATGCATACCTCACCTCTTCCAGTTTAAGATGCAGGGGCGCCTGTCCCGAAGGAAAAGCACCGGCAACGGAAGCGGTGCGAATGCCTGAACCATCAAGTTTTCGCCGGACCATCCTCACGAAAGTCGGATAAACACAAACGGCCGCCACAGCGGGGATATTGTGCCCGGGATCCTCTGTATCCAGTGCTTTGCGGCACAAACCTGCCACCTTTTCCTCTGTGTCCGACCCTTCGAGCGTCGTGAGATCGATCAGGCCAATGATCTTCTTAAGAACATCCCTGTCATCCGGCGGTCGTCCGGCCGGAAGCAATTGCCCCAACCGCTGCCGGAGGTCCCGGTCATCGTAAGGATAAGGATCGAAATCAAACGGCATAACGGATAAAATGATCACTTCAAAAGGGAAGTATAAAGTTAAGCGATTGGGGGATTCGGTTGACATGGAAGGTTAATTCTTTGCGAAGGGTAATATCAAGATTGGTTTTTTATTTAACCGAAGAATTCATACCTAATTACGGATTTAGAAACTTCGAAACAGATCACGTTTAATGGAACAATTAAGAAATAATGAATATCAAATAAAGACCACAGAACGCGAATCATAAATGTTGAATGAGAACGTGAATGAAGAATACTTCATCATCCTTATTTTTGTTTATTGTTTAAGACTAATCTTTTAATAAGAGGTTGTATCAAAACTGACTTTTTTAGTTAACTGCAGAGTTACCAAAGGAAGCGCAGAGTATGCAGAGTACTTAAAATCAGTACTTTAATCCTTGGCGTTCTCTGCGCATCCTCTGCGCTCTTTGCGGTTTATAAAAAAAACTTTATTTTGATACACTCTCTAAATAAAACGTCGGATAGACGAATAGCGGCTTCGAAATCTGAAGGCTAATCAACCAGAAGGAGTGACAGGATTAACAGTGTTGATCCTCGAAGAGGGACTTTACAAAAAACCCCGATGCTGGACATCGGGGTTTCGTTGTAGCGGGGGTTGGATTCGAACCAACGACCTTTGGGTTATGAGCCCAACGAGCTACCTCTGCTCCACCCCGCAATATCTTATTATTTCGTAATTTCGCCGGACAATAACGGGTTGCAAAGGTATACTTATTTTCGAGCTTCTGCAAGGTTTTAAGAAAAAATAACATAATGACGCACAAGGCCGGTTTCATCAATATACTGGGTCGTCCCAATGCAGGCAAGTCGACACTGATGAATGCCCTCGTTGGTGAAAGGCTGTCGATCATCACTCCCAAGGCACAGACGACGCGTCACCGCATCATGGGCATCGTCAACGGTGAGGATTTCCAGATCGTCTATTCCGACACCCCCGGCATCATTAAACCCAAATACAGGCTCCATCAGGCGATGATGAAATCCATTGACGGCGCCCTCACCGACGCGGATGTGTTTATTTATATCACCGATGTCCGGGATGAGGAGATGCAGAAAGATATCATCGACAGGATCAATCATTCGGGCATCCCGCTCATCATCGCCGTCAACAAGGTCGACCTGTCGGATCAGGAAACGGTGAAAGCCAGGATACAGCAGTGGCAGGAGCTATCGTCCCATGCCGATGTCGTTCCGGTCTCGGCTCTTCTGAAGTTTAATCTCGACACGTTGCTGGCCCGCATCCTCGACAAGCTGCCTGAATCGCCTCCTTATTTCCCCAAGGACCAGCTCACCGACAAATCGATGCGTTTCTTTGTCTCCGAGATCATCAGGGAAAAAATCTTCATGGCTTATCACAGGGAGGTGCCCTATTCAGCCGAGGTGACCGTGGAAACCTATAAGGAAAAAGAAAAAAATATCTACATCGCAGCCACCATTCATGTGGCGCGGGAGTCGCAAAAAGCCATCATCCTGGGGCATCGTGGCCAGGCTGTCAAAAACGTAGGCATAGAGGCACGTAAAGACATTGAAGCCTTCACCGGTCAACCGGTATATCTTGAGCTCACCGTGAAGGTGAGCAAAGAGTGGCGTGATAATCCCTCGCAACTGAAGCGTTTCGGTTATGAAGTTTGACGGGGACCCGTAGCACATGTGAAAATCAACTGATAAAGTATATCTTTGCAGTCTCATTAAACCGTTCATTACCAACACATGGCAACGCCATTTTCCGAATAACCTGTCAAACGTCATGGGAAACATTTTAGCCATCGTAGGCCGGCCCAATGTAGGGAAATCGACACTGTTCAACCGTCTGACGGGGAGCCGTCAGGCCATCGTCGATGCGGCCAGCGGTGTGACCCGTGACCGCCATTACGGCCGCTCCGACTGGAATGGCATCGAGTTCTCCGTGATTGACACCGGGGGTTATGTCACCGGCAGCAATGATGTTTTTGAGACAGAGATACGCAAACAGGTCGAACTGGCTATCGACGAGGCCGATGCCATCCTGTTCATGGTCGACGTGAAGGACGGTCTCACCCCTCTGGATGCCGAAGTTGCCGATATGTTGCGGAAATCGGAGAAGAAAGTCTTCCTGGTGGTGAATAAAGTGGATAACACGGAAAGACTCCAGGACGTGGCTGATTTTTACCGTCTCGGGTTCGACAAGTTACATCCCGTATCATCCGTCAACGGCAGCGGAACGGGTGAGCTTTTAGATGAGGTGGCCGGGCTGTTCAAAGCCGGCACCGTCGAAGAAATGGCTGCGCTGCCCCGTTATGCTGTCGTCGGAAGACCGAATGTGGGTAAATCATCATTCATCAATGCCCTCATCGGCAAGGAACGAAACATCGTCACGCCCGTCCCAGGCACAACCAGGGATACCATTTATGTTCACTACCACCGCTATGGCTTTGATTTCCTGCTGGCCGACACCGCCGGGCTGAGAAAAAAAGGCAAGGTGCATGAGAATGTCGAATTTTACTCGGTGCTGCGTTCCATCCGCTCCATCGAAAGCAGCGACGTATGCATGCTGATGGTCGACGCCACACAGGGTTTTGAAAGTCAGGATCTGAATATCTTCCGGCTCATCGAAAAGAATAATAAGGGTGTGGTGATCCTCGTCAATAAGTGGGATCTGATTGACAAAGACACCCACACCCACCGGCAGTTTGAACGCAGCATACTGGAAAAAACGGCCCCTTTCACCGACGTACCGGTCGTATTCACTTCCATTCCCGGAAAGCAACGGATACACAAAGCCCTGGATCTATGCCATCAGGTTTACCGGAACAAGGAACGTAAGATACCGACTTCGCAGCTCAATGAGCTCCTTCTTCCGGTCATTCGTGACAATCCGCCTCCAGTGACCAAAGGCAAGCAGATAAAAATCAAATACATCACGCAACTCAAGACTAAGCATCCCGCATTTGTTTTTTTCTGTAATCTGCCTCAGTACGTGAAAGACCCGTACAAGCGATTTCTCGAAAACAAGATAAGGGATCATTTTGAATTTACAGGAGTGCCCGTGCAGATCTTTGTCCGAAACAAATAATTTTGATTAAATACCTCATACCTTGGATGAAGCCGTAAGAATAGACAAATGGCTATGGGCCGTGAGGGTCTTCAAGACCCGCAATCAGGCCGGTATCGCCTGTCATGGAGGTAAAGTCAGGATCAACGGTCATCCTGTCAAGCCATCGCATGAAGTGAAGCCCCAGGAGATCATCACGGTGGATGTCGGTCTCCTGACCAAGAGTTTTCAGGTGACGGGGATCATTACAAACCGGGTCTCGGCCAAACTGGCGGGTGACTTTGTGAAGGATGTCACCCCCGAGGAGGAATATGAACAACTGCGGCTGAAGAAAGAGATGAACTTCGAGATCAGGGACAGGGGCACAGGCCGTCCCACAAAAAAGGAACGCAGGCAGATCGTCAGGCTGAAAAGAAATAAATTTTAGGAAAGAAACCTCTCACGCGATACAGTCAGGATGTCTTACTTTTTGATGAGTTTCGTGACCTTGGTGCCGTTCCGGCTCAGCATCCTGACCAGGTAAATACCATTGGGACGATCACCCAGGTTGATGACGAACTCCGGATCCGTTATTCTGGTCCTGTCGAACATAACATTTCCCATCAGGTCTATCACCTCACACAATACCTCTTCATGATTCAATCCGGTGATGCGGACGTGGAAGATACCTTCTGAAGGATTGGGGTATATGGATATGCTCTGCCATGCGTCATTGCAGCCGGCGTACATGATGATGCCGTCGTCCGTTTCCTGTTGTACGATAATCCCCGGCAATAACGGCGGCACTTGCAGGCAGGGAATGTCGCCGATATAAGCCCTGAATTCACATCCGGTTTGAGCGCTGAAACCATCTTTCAGGTAAACGGTATCGCCGCCTTCGAAGTTCACTATGGCTCCCGTTTCGATGATAAAAGGACCTTCCGGCGGGTCGGTCACGGTCTGACCCGCAGCGATCACATTACCGGTGAAATCCTCGGTATCGCTTACCGTTTGATTCTGCAAATAAAGATACAGAGGTGCCGCCGGTATGACTGTGACGTCGACCGAGTCGGTGGCCGCTGCAAGGTAGGTGGTCACCTCCAGATAGTACCGTGTGTCAACCGACGGATCAACCACAGGCTCGGGATCGCCGGAGGTGAAGCCTGAAGGTGCTGACGACCAGTTATAGGTATAGACACCCGAGGCGCCGCTCACCGATGAGAACAGCTGTGTACCCACACCCTCACAGATGGTATCGTCGGCAACGGTCACCGTCACCGTCAGATCATCGGCATCGAGGCTTTCAAGGGCTGAAAACCCATAAGGATAAAAGGTGCCGTCGTTCTGAGCATAGGCCGGATCGTAGGTGGCCATGGCTTCATATTCCATCTCCGACGACCAGGAGTAAACCCTCCAGTTGAAACTCTCACCGGTATAGAAGCCGTCTTTCGAGGGGGGTGGTAACATCATCGCCATAGGTGATGACGGCTATGTTGGAGGTCCCGTTCCATTCTTCCGCTCCCCCGCAATATTGTATCCCGTCGCTATAATAAAAAACGCCGATGTAATCCCCCGCTTCCAGAGGAACACCGTTGATATTGGGATTGGTTGTCAACCTGACGGCGATGACATGATCAACATTCGTGGGCGTATAATCCCATCCCGGTGGTAAACCCTGGCCGGCAGCCAGCTTCACCATGAGAATAAAACTTAAGGCAATGGTCAATACCGGTATTTTCATCATTTAATCTTTTCGGTCAGAAATTTTAAGGCTCAAAAATAACATATCGACACGCTATTGCCAAATCAATGTTTATAAGTCACCTGCCTGATCACATCCCCGCGTTCATTCCAGAATGTCCACTCGCCCATTTTTTCACCCAGCAGGTACTTTCCCTCATAGTATTTCTTCCCGTCAGGGTAATACACCGTCCGCAGGCCATCGCCGACATCAAATTTAAACTCCCCTTCGCTCCATTTTGTTCCGTCGTCGTACCAAACGGTCCACTTGCCGTTTTTCTTATTGCCCTTAATAGTACCTGCCGATTTGATGCAATGATTGGGATAAAAATCAACCAATGCGGTCAGTTCTTTTCCATTGTCCGATACAGAAAAAAATTTAATAAGAGAGGGCAATCCCACCGTATCCTCTTTCACCTGGAACAGGCTATCCTGACACTCTTTTCCGCTGAAATCCCATATCTTCCAGTTCCCGTTCCGTTTCCCGTCAGCAAAAACGGCTTCAAACAGTTTCTGCCCGTTGTCGTACCATCCTGTCCATAAGCCGTTCAGTACGGTATCACGGACAAATTCACCCTGTAAACGTGGATTTTTATTCTGGTAATAAAACATTTCTTTGACAAGGGAACTGTCATTACCTCTAACCTGATAATAGCAAGTTTGATTGGAGTTCCCGTCGCTGAAAGTGCTCACCGTCACAGTGACCATGCGGTGGCCACAGCCATAAAGAAAAAACGGCAATGCAAGAAAAAACAGGATGCGGACCTTATTTCTGTTCGTATTCATATCGAGCTGTTTAATGACAGGGAAACAATACCTTACCGGGTAAACAGTAGCCAGTGTCCTTTCACCGATTCATCAATTTTATCCATGTTATAAACGGCATGACCATTCACAAAAGTATGTGTAACGGCCGAATGGAATGTCTCACCTTCCAGTGGTGACCAGCCGCATTTATACTGTATGTTTGACGTATTCACTGTCCAGCCGTCATGCGGGCCTATCACGGTGAGGTCGGCGTGGTAGCCTTCACGGATAAAGCCCCGCCTGTCGATATGGAAACACACAGCCGGATGATGGCACATCATATCCACCACTTTCTCAACGGATATCATTCCACGGTGATAAAATTCCATCATGACCACCAGAGAATGCTGTACAAAAGGAGCTCCCGAGGGTGCGTTAACGTACTCTCTGTTCTTCTCATCGAGGGTATGAGGGGCATGGTCGGTGGCGATCACATCAATCCTGTTATCGAAGAGTGCCCGGAACAAGGATTGCTTATCTTCTGCACTCTTAATGGCAGGATTCCATTTGATCCTGTTTCCCAGCCTCTCATAGTCAACGTCGGAGAACCACAGATGATGCACACACACTTCCGATGTTATGTTTTTCTTTTCGAGAGGCACATCTTTATCGAACAGTCCAAGCTCAACGTCCGTCGACAGGTGCAGCACGTGCAACCGGGTTCCGTGCTCCCGTGCCATACGCACGGCCTGTGAGCTGGAGCTGTAACAGGCCTGGGCATCCCTGATCAGGGGATGCGCGGCGGCAGGAATATGGTCGCCATATTTTTCCCTGAATGTCTGCATGTTCTTCCTGATGATCCGGTCATCCTCACAATGCACGGCGATGAGCACCGGGGAGCGTGAGAAAAGGGCTTCCAGCACGGCGGGGTCGTCAACGGTAAGGTTACCCGTCGAGGTGCCCATAAATACCTTGACGCCGCATACCTGCGAAGGATCCGTTCTCAGAACCTCATTGAGATTATCATTGGATGTGCCCATGTAAAAAGAAAAATTGGCCAAAGATATGTGTGCGGCCAGGCGGTATTTTTCGCTCAGGACATGCTGTGACAACACCGGCGGGACGGTGTTGGGCATATCCATGAACGATGTGACACCACCGGCGACAGCCGCACGGCTCTCCGACAGGATGTCACCCTTGTAAGTTAAACCGGGTTCCCTGAAGTGAACATGATCGTCGATGACTCCTGGTATTAAAAATCGTCCCTGCAGGTCGACGACATCCAGGTGCCCCTGGTGATGAGTGCTCTCACCCCTGGTGATCCTGTCGATCCATCCGTCCCTGATGAGGAGCTCCCCGTGGAATGACTCACCTTCGTTGACGATCACGGCATTGACCAGATAAAAATCCTTTTTCATGGGAAAGAATATTTTAAAAACGTGTGTATGATAATGTTTATCACCACCATCTCTTATTTCGATTCTCCGGCATGCAACTTTTTTATATTCTTCAGGCGGAGGCTGATCACGCCGAAAACCGCTTCCTTAAAGATGCCGGAGCTCATCTTGGAGACTCCCTGGGTGCGGTCGGTAAAAACAATGGGGACCTCTTTTATCTTAAATCCCAGCTTCCAGGCGGTATATTTCATCTCAATCTGAAAGGCATAGCCCACAAACCTTATTTTGTCGAAATTGATAGCCTGGAGCACACGGCGCGTATAACATTTAAATCCGGCGGTGGCATCTCTCACGGGCATGCCCGTAATAAAACGCACATAAGCCGATGCATAGTACGACATCAGCACCCGACCCATAGGCCAATTTACCACGTTAACACCATTAATGTAACGTGATCCGATGGCCAGGTCGGCACCCTCACTGGCACAGGCATCATACAGGCGCAGCAGATCCTCGGGATTATGTGAGAAATCCGCATCCATCTCAAAAATATAATTGTAGTCCCTCTTCAGTGCCCACCTGAAGCCGCGCAGATAGGCGGTCCCCAGCCCCAGCTTGCCTTTACGCTCCTCGATGAACAAACGGTCAGGAAATTCTATCATGAGCCGTTTGATAATATCGGCAGTACCGTCGGGAGAATTGTCCTCGATGATGAGAATATGGAATTCCTTATCTAAAGAAAAAACCTTGCGTATGATTTTCTCAATGTTTTCCTTTTCGTTGTAAGTGGGGATAATGACTAAACGATCGGTCACGGTCAAAGGGTTTATTTTGACGAAATTATGGCAATGTTACGGACTAAAAAAATTTTTTATGAATTTTTAATCTTTATGTCGGTGACAATTCCGATAAGGCTTTGTTGGCACCGCCGATTGAATCCACCTCTCCTATGACAATGGTCAGCTTTTCGTTCTTCTCCTGCAGCCTGTAATTCTTCGGATTGTTTTTCAGGAAATCGATGATGCCCGCGAATATCTTTGACTTATAAAAACCCGAGTGCTGATTATTAACAAAATGACCGATCATCTGGTCCGATTTCAGGATTATTTTTTCAATTCCTATTTTGCGGGCGAGCCATCGCAGCCGGATAGTATCGATCAATTCACTCACCGGAGGAGGTATGGGACCAAAACGGTCGATGAGGTGGGCCTGAAAGTCCATTAATGCTTTCTCGGTCTCAATACTGTCGAGTTCCTTATAAAGATTCAGACGTTCGGCAATATTTGAGACGTATTCATCCGGTATCAAAATTTCCAGGTCTGTTTCAATGACGCAGTCTCTGACAAACTCCTTCTCTTCTTTCTTCTCAAACAGTCCGCTGAATTCGCTTTCTTTCAGTTCCTGTAAGGCTTCATTGAGTATTTTCTGGTACATCTCGAAGCCTATTTCGGAAATGAAACCGCTCTGCTCGGCTCCGAGGATATTGCCGGCGCCTCTGATATCCAGGTCGCGCATGGCGATTTGAAAGCCGCTGCCCAGATCGGAGAACTCCTCTATGGCTTTCAGTCTTTTTCTGGCTTCGGGGGTGAGGACAGATAGGGGTGGTGCCAGGAGATAACAGAAGGCTTTTTTATTGGAGCGTCCCACACGTCCCCTTAACTGATGCAGGTCACTCAGGCCATAGTGATGCGCTTCATTGATGATGATGGTGTTCACATTGGGGATGTCGAGGCCTGATTCAATGATGGTGGTGGCGACGAGTACATCATAGTACCCTTCGATAAAATCGCGCATGCTGCGTTCCAGCGAGAGCCCTTTCATCTGTCCGTGGCCCACGGCAACCTTTATACCGGGGACCAGTCGTTCGACGAGATGGGCCACTTCTTCAATATTCTGTACCCTGTTATGGACGAAATAGGCTTGTCCGCCCCTGGAAATCTCATATTTGAGGGCATCACGTATGACCTCCTCGTCAAATGTGTGAAGTTCGGTGAGGATGGGATACCTGTTAGGCGGCGGGGTGTTGATGACCGACAGGTCGCGGGCGCCCATCAGCGAGAACTGCAATGTACGGGGTATGGGTGTGGCTGTCAGGGTCAGGGTATCCACCTCCACCCGCAGCTGCTTTATTTTTTCTTTGGCTGCCACGCCAAATTTCTGTTCTTCATCGATGATAAGCAGGCCCAGGTCTTTGAAGGCCACATCCTTGCTTATCAGGCGGTGTGTGCCTATGATGATGTCGATGGCGCCATTGGAGATGTCATGGATCGTTTGTTTCTGAGCCTGGTAACTTTTGAAACGGTTGAGATAATCCACACGGCAGGGGAATCCTTCCAGTCTTTCGGAGAAGGTGTGGTAATGCTGCAGGGCCAGGATGGTGGTGGGCACGAGCACGGCGACCTGCTTGCTGTCGGCCACAGCTTTGAAAGCCGCCCTGATGGCCACCTCCGTCTTGCCAAAGCCCACATCACCGCATATCAGCCTGTCCATGGGGCTCTCCATCATCATGTCGTTCTTCACTTCCTGTGTCGATTTTATCTGGTCGGGTGTATCCTCATAAATGAAGGAAGCTTCGAGTTCATCCTGCAGGTAAGTGTCTCTGGAGAACTGAAAGCCCCGTGAGGATTTACGCCTGGCATAGAGCTTTATCAGATCCTTGGCGATATCTTTGACTTTCTGCTTGGTTCTGTTCTTGAGCTTCTCCCATGCATTGGAGCCGAGGCGGTTCAGTTTAGGCACCGTACCCTCCTTTCCAACGTACTTGGCTATACGGTGCAAGGAGTGAATGCTGACATACAACAGGTCGTTGTTAGCATATACGAGCCGCAGGGCCTCCTGTTGCCTGCCGTTGTTATCGATCTTCTCCAGACCGGCGAAGCGACCGACTCCATGGTCGATGTGGGTGACGTAGTCGCCCGGTTTCAGGTCGTACAACTCCCTGAGTGTCATAGCCTCCTTACCGCTGAAGTGTTCCTGGAGGTAAAAACGCTGGTAGCGGTCGAAGATCTGATGATCGGTATAACAGGCAATATTTCTGTCCTTGTCGATAAAGCCTTCGTGAAAGGGTATGTTCAAAGGAGTGAATTCAAACACGGGCGCCGGCTCACGGCGCGCATGTATGTCATCAAAAATGGTGTAAATCCGCTCCAGTTGCTTGGGGCTGTCGGTGGTGATCAGGTTAACGTAGTCCTCTTTGGTTTTTTCCGCCAGATCATCTATCAGAAGATCAAAGTCTTTATTGAATGAAGGCTGTGGCGCGTTGTGAAAGATGACCGTCTCGGACCGTTTGAAATAGCTTTGTTTACCCATTTCGATGACCGGGAAGTCGAGCATTTCACGCTGTATCTCATTCTTCGTGGCAAACAGATTTTCCACGGGCTGCATCTCTTTATCTTCCCCTTCAAGGTCTTTTAAAGTCTTAATGGCTCTTTCATACTCCTCTGCGATCCTGTCGAGCATGAAGGGGATGTCTTCAATCCATAGCACCGTATCGTTGCCGGTAAATGACAGGAACGACTCCCTCTCTTCCTGTTGCTGCCGGTCCTGGATATTCGGCAGAAGGGTCATGCGGGTGAGTTTCTCCACCGAGAGCTGGTCATCGGGATTGAAGGAGCGCAGCGACTCAATGGTGTCACCTGCAAATTCAATACGGAAAGGCAACTCATGAGTGAATGAGAAGACATCCACGATGCCGCCTCGAAGGGCATATTGTCCGGGTTCGACGACAAAGTCCACCCGCTCAAAATCATACTCGGCCAGCAGATCCACCAGAAAATCCGGCGAGAGTTTGTCACCGGATTGTATCCGGAACAGGTTCTTATGAACGGTGTTCCTTTTGATGACTTTCTCGCACAGGGCCTCGGGATAGGTCACCACCATGTTTTTATGTCTTTCTCCGGCGAAGCGGTTCAATACCTCTGCCCTGACCAGCAGGTTGGAGTTGTCGGGATGGTCTATCTGATAATGTTTTCTGTAAGTGGCCGGATAGAAAAGGACCTTATTCCTGGTGAGGCCGGAAGGCTGTTCTCCAAAAATATTACCCAGATCGTTATAGAAGTATGCTGCCGTTTCCTTATCAGGAAGGATAAAGAGATGGTCGAAGCCGGTGTAGTGATGCACGGCCGCACCAATGATGGCCTGCAGGGAACCGATGATGCCTTTCAGCCATATCCTGGCCCTGTCCTGGTTTTGAAGCAGGCCGGCGATGCGGTGCACCCTGGCATCCGCATCATATAATCCGATCAGTTCCTGTAAATCCAATGAAATTCAATCTCTGTCATTATCCGTCTCACTCCTCGGGGATGACCACCGGAAAATCATATTCAAAAGCCGAATGCCGGGGATATTTCAAAATATGCCGTAAGAAATCGAAATAGCTTTCGGTGAATTTGAACCTGTTGGTATCATAATACTCTTCGGGCAGCTCGCGGCTGCCTATTTTACCCATGTCGATGGTGGCCGTGTTGTATTCTTCGAGGTGGTCATAGGTCACCACTTTTTTCATCACGGGCATCTGACCATAATCTTCCCTGAGGAGCAGGTCGACCACCTTATCGGCGAGGGTCATGGTGAGGCGTCGGTCGTACTCGCTGCAATCCCCTGACCGCGCATAATAGCCTGTTATCTGTGCCCGGGCTTCTATCTTAAGCTTGTTGGTTATCTCCGAGGCGATGATGCCGCTGATGCCGCCGAAACGGGGATGACCATACTCATCCACTTCGGAACTGGCATACACGACATCGACCTTCTGCTTCATGTTATCGTACCACCTGACCCCTTCGGCCACGGCTATGACCAATGTTTTCTTAGGAGAATCATAATAAGCTTCCCTGACCGTCTCCAGAAAAAAATCCTTGCGTTCCCTGGTGATGTCATATTCCGGTATGAGGGCCAGGTCATAGCCCCCGAACATGACGCCGCCTGTCAGCCATCCGGCATCACGGCCCATGACCTCCAGTACGATGATGCGTGAGTGTGACTCGGCCGTGGTTCTGATGCGTGCCGCAAATTCGGCTATGGCGGCGGCGGCCGACGGGAATCCGGGGCACAGCACCGCTTCTATCGCCTTACCTTGGTAATTGTGAATGGTGCGTGTCCGCAAGTCATTGTCGATGGTCTTGGGGAAACCTATGACCGGGATGCCCTCGGTCTCATAAAGACGTTTGGCGGCACCGTTGGTATCGTCGCCACCTATGGTCACCAGCACGTCGATTTTATAGCGGTTGAGGTTACGTAACACCTGCGGCACCCTGCTCTCAGGATTCTTTTTCGACGGAAAGGGATTCGTGCGGCTCGACCGCAGGGCACTGCCACCATACCAGCCATTATAAGGCTGGTTGGTCAGATCCACGATATCACCGTCACCCAGTAATCCTTTCCAGCCATGACGCACGCCATAAACCCTGAAACCCAGCATGGAGGCCCTGTTCCTGATGGCTTCGATGCTCGAGTTGATAGCCGGCGTGTCACCCCCACCCGACATGATGGCTAACGTCTTACCCAGGAATAACTTGCTATCTTTCTTCATGTTGACCGGATTGGTTACTGAAAAAAGGCAAAATTACTATTATTTTGGATATTTTGGATTTCTTCCATTATCCGCTCCTTTCATAGCCATTATAATTTGGTTATCAACAACTTTTAACACGGGCTTTTATTTTATTCCGGAATGTCTTAATTTCGAATACTTTTGTAACCGAAAACGCCCTAATGATTTAGTCATTGCTCCATCGCAGGTACTGATATGTGGACTTATCTCGTCAGGTTTATTTTACGCAACCGGCTGATCAATATCATAGTGATCCTCCTGATCACGGGATTTATGGGGTATTTGGCGCGTGACGTGGAGATATCGTATGAAGCGGCCAGCATGCTGCCATCGCATGACTCCACGAATATCAGGTACAGACAATTCAAGAGCACCTTCGGTGAGGATGGTACCGTGCTGTATATCGGATTCAAGGATAAGAGAATCTTTGACCTCCCTTTTTATGATGATCTGTATGATCTCACCAATACCTTAAAGAAAATAAACGGTGTCCAGGAGGTCTTGTCCCTGGGCCGGTTTTATGATCTGGTGAAAAATGAACGGACAAAAAAATTCGATCTGCAGCAGGTGGTGGAACACCGGCCCTCCACACAAAAGGCCGTTGACAGTTTGAAAAAGGTCATCCTGGATCTACCCTTTTACCAGGGTCTGCTGCTCAACGCCGAGGGTGATGCCACCGTCATCGCCATCACGCTGGACCAGAACAAGCTGAACACAAACAAACGGATCGATGTTGTTAACGCGATCAAGGCCGACGCCAACAGGTTTGCAGCGCAGACAGGCACAAAAATTCATTTTTCGGGGATGCCTTATATCAGGACCATCATCACCCAAAAAGTTGAGGCGGAGATCAAATTGTTCGTTTTTCTTGCCCTGTGCATAGCATCAGTGATGCTGTTCATCTTCTTCCGTTCGTTTAAGGCGGTTTTATTCCCTATCATCATCGTGGCTATCAGTGTGGTCTGGGGTTTGGGATTCATTTCGATGCTGGGTTATAAGATCACTATCCTGACGGGTATCATCCCTCCCCTGATCATCGTCATCGGAGTGGAAAACTGTATTTTTTTACTGAATAAATACCATTATGAGTTCCGGTTGCATGGCAACAAGGTGAAGGCGTTGTCGCGTGTCGTCCAGCGTGTGGGCTATGCGTCGCTGCTCACGAACCTGGCCACGGCCGTTGGTTTTGCCACTTTTATCGTCACCGGCAACAAAGTCCTGACCGAATTCGGCATCGTCGCGGCTGTCAGCATATTGTTCACATATCTCCTTTCCCTGTTCCTCATCCCTATCTTTTACAGTTACCTGGCCGAGCCGCGGCAACGTCACCTGAAACACCTTGAGAATAAGATCACACTGGGTATCCTTGAGAAGATCATCCATCTGGTGCAGCACAGGCGCACGGCCGTTTACGTCACGACCTCCGTATTCTTTGTCATCGGTATTGTCGGCATCACCCTGTTGAAAACAACGGGCCGTGTAGTGGAGGATATCCCGCACCGCGATCCGTTATATACCGATCTGATGTTCTTCGAGAAACAATTCCAGGGCATCCTGCCATATGAAATCACCATTGATACGCGCAGGCCCAATAGTGTCATGCGGCTGCCCACCATCGACAAGATCGCTCAGTTACAGGACACCCTGGCCACCTTTCCCGAGTTTTCCAGGTCACTGTCTATTGCCGACATAGCCAGGTTCTCCAAGCAGGCCTTCTACAACGGCAATCCCACCTTCTACACCTTACCCAACAGTCAGGAAAAAAATTTCATCATGTCTTATCTCCCTGAGATGAAAGATCATAAGAAAAACCTGTTCAATTCCTTTGTCGACACGAGCCTGCGCATTGCACGTGTCAGCGTGCAGATGGCCAACATCACCAGCCGTCAGATGGAGGAAATCAACGCCAGGATCAAACCCGTCATCGATAACATCTTTCCACCCGACAAATATACCGTTGATGTGACGGGGTCGAGCATCGTATTCTTCAAGGGTTCCAACTTCCTGGTCCGTCATCTGCTGACCAGTCTTGTCCTGGCTATCATCATCATCGCCGGTCTGATGGCCATCCTTTTCACCTCTGCCAAGATGGTCGGCATCTCCATCTTCACCAACCTGATACCACAGGTCTTAACAGCTGCCCTGATGGGTTTTCTTGCCATAAACATCAAGCCGTCGACGGTGATCATCTTCAGCATCGCCCTGGGTATCAGCGTCGACAATACGATACAGTACCTTTCGCGTTACCGTGCCGATCTCAGGCGTAACAACTGGGACATAAAATCATCGGTGATCTCTTCGCTGCGTGAGACGGGGTTCAGCATGATCTATTCCTCGACGGTGCTGACACTGGGTTTTGCCATTTTCATCCTCTCCCACATCGGTGGCACACAGGCTCTGGGTTTCCTGGTCTCCTTCACGCTGTTCACCGCCTTGCTCTCCAACCTCTTTGTCCTGCCGTCGCTGCTGCTGACCCTTGACCGGCGCATCACAACCAAAGCCTTCAGAGAACCGTTGATAGAGATCCTCGATGAGGAGGAAGACATAGAACTTGACGATTTGGAGATTAAAGAACCCGACACCAGAGGATCAGCATAAAAAGAATATGGAATATCATTGTAAAAATCGCATTTATGAAAGGAATCGTTTTAGCGGGAGGGTCAGGGACACGGTTGCATCCCATCACGCTGGCGGTGAGCAAACAGCTCATGCCCGTCTATGACAAACCCATGATCTATTATCCCCTGACCGTCCTGATGATGGCCGGAATAAGGGAGATATTGATCATATCCACGCCGCATGACCTGCCCCATTTTAAAAAGTTGCTCGGTACAGGCAAAGACATCGGGTGTTCCTTCAGGTATGCCGAACAGGCTGTCCCCAACGGCATAGCACAGGCTTTTGTGATCGGTGAAAAGTTTATCGGCAAAGATAAGGTGGCTCTCATCCTGGGCGATAACATCTTTTACGGCAGCGGCATGCAGGAGTTGCTGCAGCAATATAATGATCCCGAGGGGGGGATGGTCTTCGCCTACCATGTGTCGGATCCCGAACGTTACGGTGTTGTGGAATTCGACAAGGATAACCAGGTGATATCCATCGAGGAAAAACCGGTGAAGCCGAAATCGAACTATGCCGTCCCCGGCCTGTACTTTTACGATAACACCGTGGTGGCTGTGGCCAAAGGTTTAAGACCGAGTGCCCGCGGTGAATATGAGATCACGGATGTGAACAGGCATTACCTGAGCCTGAAAAAATTGAAGGTGGCTGTGCTGAACCGTGGCACCGCCTGGCTCGACACGGGCACCTTCACCTCCCTGTTGCAGGCGGCCCAGTTTGTCCAGGTCATAGAAGAACGTCAGGGCTTGAAAATAGGGTGCATCGAGGAGGTGGCCTACCGCATGGGATTCATCGGCAAAGAACAGCTGATCAAGATAGCCGGTCCCCTGATCAAAAGCGGTTATGGCAACTACCTCATGAATTTAATCGACTGACCATGCATTCCATCCGTTTCCTCCACGACACCTTCGACAGGGCCCTGAAAGCGCAGACGTTTGATTTTGCGCCCGTCGAGCTGTACCGGCCGATCACCTATACCCTCTCCCTCGGCGGTAAGCGGCTGCGGCCGGTGCTCATGCTGATGGGCTGCGATCTCTTTGGCGGTGACATTGAGAAGGCCCTCAATCCGGCCATTGGCCTGGAGCTCTTTCATAACTTCACCCTCATCCACGACGACATCATGGACGATGCGCCCTTGAGGCGCGGGCAGCCTACCGTTTACAAGAAATGGGATACCAATACGGCCATCCTCTCCGGCGACACCATGTTCGCCATTGCTTACAGCTTCGTGGCCGAGACCGACAGGCAGTTCCTGCCGGAGGTGCTGAAAGTGTTCACACGCACGGCCACCCAGGTGTGTGAAGGTCAACAGTATGATCTTATCTTCGAGAAACAGGATGAGGTGTCCATCGACGACTACCTGAGAATGATACACCTTAAAACAGGCGTTCTCTTCGGTGCCAGCCTGAACATCGGCGCGATCATCGCCGGCGCCCCCGCTGCCGATGCCCGGAATCTCTATGCCTTCGGCGAAAATATCGGCATTGCCTTCCAGCTGAAAGACGACCTGCTGGATATCTATGGCAACGAGGCCACCTTCGGCAAAATAACCGGCGGTGACATCCTGGTGAACAAAAAGACCTATCTCTACCTGAAAGCCCTCGAACTCGCCGGCGACGATGATCGACGGCAACTCAGGGAATACTTCAGGACCACCCCTGCCGACCAGCAAAGCAAGGTGAACGAGGTGAAGAGGATATACGACCGTCTTCAGGTGAAAGATTGCACCCTCGAGGCCATGGATGGGTACCACCGGAAAGCGCTTGATTTCATTGATGAGATACAGATCAGCGACGGCAGGAAAAGGGAGATGATACGGTTCGCCGGTAAGATCATGCAGAGGGATTCATGACGTCCCCGTCCGCGGGGTTTTCCTGCTCCAGTGTTTCAAGGCCGGCATAAAGCGTTTCCCATGTCTTCATGGCCTCCTCGAGGCGTTGTTTCAGGGCGCCATATGATTTAAAGAGATCCTCTTGGCTTAACTCGTCACGGTATTGCTCCGGGTTGGCAAAGTAATGGTCGATCACGGCGATCTCTTGCTCCAGCGATTGTATATCCTGTTCACACTGCGCAATGCGGTTGGTTATCTTGCGGTGTTCCCGCTCAAAATTTTTCTTCCGCTCATACCTTATTTTATTGTCCGACGACTCCACTCCCGTTGCTTTCACCTGCTCCCTACGTCCTGTTACTTCGAGTGCCTTCAGTGATTCTATCCTGCGCGATGCCAGGAAGTCATAGATATCGCCGAAATATTGTTTTATGGTGTGATCCCTGAATTCAAAGACCTTCGATGTCAGCCCCTGCAGAAAGTCACGGTCGTGCGACACGATGACAAGTGTGCCCTTAAAGTGCAGCAAAGCATTCTTGAGGATATCTTTCGATTGCATGTCGAGGTGGTTGGTCGGCTCATCCAGGACGAGGAAGTTGGCCGGGGTGAGAAGCATTCGTGCTATGGCCAGCCTCGATTTCTCGCCTCCCGACAGCGATTTCACCTTTTTGTATACCGTATCACCGCCGAACAGGAAGCTGCCGAGGAAGTCACGCACTTTGGAGCGCATGTCGCCGGTGGCCACATCGTCGATGGCGGCAAAGACGGTCTTCTCGGGATCGAGCAGCTCAGCCTGGTTCTGGGCATAATAACCCAGATGGACGTTATGGCCTGTCCGGGCGTTGCCGGCATGATCGAGTTGACCGGCGATGATGCGCGACAGGGTGGTCTTACC
>Ga0172362_10000029_pt1 | contig 85491 bp, 83 predicted proteins | sample LakKivs1_kivu2a2_FD_114534 | JGI IMG/M metagenome (GOLD analysis project Ga0172362, IMG submission 114534) | Sediment microbial communities from Lake Kivu, Rwanda - Sediment s1_kivu2a2 | ecosystem: Environmental > Aquatic > Freshwater > Lake > Sediment | place: Rwanda: Western Province, Lake... | reverse complement strand
GTCGATCGCCGAGAGGGCCCTGTCGAACACCGCCATGGCACTGTCGATGTCGTGCTCCAGCAGGTAGATCTGGGCCAACAGGTTCAGGACGTCGGCGTTCGTCGGATCGAGCTCGAGGGCGCTGTTGAGCAGATCCTTGGCCTGGCTCAGATGGGTCTCGGATTCCTCGGGCGTGGAAGCCGACGCCGCGAGGGACTTGTGGAGCATCCCCGCGTTGTAGAGGGAGAGAAGGGCGTTGTTGACAGCCCCGTCGAGCGCTTCCTGCACAGCGGCCTTCTGGTCGTCGCCGGCCTTCTCGAGCATGTCGCGGTAGCTCTGGATCAGCGGCTGGCTTATGGTCCAGGCCTGCTCGAAATGCTGGAGCGCCAGGGCGTAGTCGCCTGCGTTCAGCGCTATCTCTCCGAGCATCTGATCGTACTCGGGGCGGTTGGTGAAGATCGCCTTCCCCTCCTCGAGAACGGCACTGGCCCCATCCGCATCGCCCGCATCAACCTTGAGCGCCGCTGAGTTGTAGAAGACGAACCAGTAGTCGGCGAGTTCGGGGGCAAGGCTGTTGTCCAGGGCGTAGGCCCTCTGGAAGGACTCTGCAGCGCCTTCCCACTGGCGCAGGAAGCCCTGGGCCTTGCCGCGCCAAACCCACAACTCGGCGTCCAGGCTGTCTCCGGATGCGATCACGCTGTCGGCCAGGGCTACGGCCTCCTGGTACTCCGCGTTCTGCATGTGCACCTTGATCCCCGTGACGGCCGGCGAAGCGCAGGCGAGCAGAGCCAGACCGGCGGCGACAATCGCTGGAACGACCAAGTTGGTTCTGGTCGACAAGATGGACCCTCCATTCGGAATTGGATTTCAGCGGATCGCAGGAAACCTAGCACAATCCGGACACAAGTCAACAAGCTGGGAATGCGCTCCGGCACTTGACAGAACGCGATGCCGGGCGTAGAGATGCTCTCCCGGAGCACGATGGAGGAGGCATGGCCGGCTCGATCGCAGTCCTGAAGCTCGTCCTGGGCCTGCTGACATGGTCGGCGGGGGCCCAGCCGCCGGCTTCGTTCCAGCCGGGGCCCGAGGTCCGCACGGCCACCGTGATCCTGGACCGTCAGCTTGCGCTGTTCGAGCAGGACGGCAGGGAGGCGAACCTCGCCCTTGTCTCGACCGGCAGACCGGGATTCGAGACCCCCAGGGGGTCCTACACGGTTCGTTACAGAATCCGCAATCCGCTGTCCAGCAGGTATCTGGTTCACATGCCTTTCTGGGTCTGCGTCCATCCGTCCGGGGAGATCGGCTTCCATCAGGCGCCGACGGCAAGCGGGATCGCCGGACTCGGTGAGCCCCACTCGCACGGATGCATAAGGATGGGCCGCCACGAGGCGCCATGGGTCTATGACTGGCTGAGCGCGGGATCGGCGGTCCTGATCCGCTAGACCAGGTCGGGCCGCTCCTTCTCCATCCTGGCGACGACTTCCCTCAGGTCCTGCGACTTCCCGTCGCCCATGACCAGGATGACCCCGTCGGCCGAAACAACGGAAATGTCCTTGACTCCCAGCAGTATGGTGAGCATCCCCGGCGTCCAGACTGTGCAGTCCCCGCTCGCAAGGGCAAGAACCTCCCCGCGGCGGATGCCCGATCTCCTCGCGGCGGGCCAGTCGCCCACGTCGTCCCAGGCGAACCCGGCCTCGATCATGCCCACCCTGTCAGCCTTCTCCATGACGCCGTAGTCGATCGAGACCGAAGGAAGAGAGGCGAAGCCCCCCGGATCGAACTCGCAGGACTCCCCGGCATGGAGCAGTCCTCCGTGCAGGTCCGGGAGGAGGCGGTGCATCTCCTCGAGCAGGTTCGCGGCCTTCCAGACGAAGATTCCTGCGTTCCAGAAGTGGACTCCGCTGCATGCATAAGCTACCGCCGTGGCCAGGTCGGGCTTTTCCCTGAAGCTCCTGACCTCCCAGAACCCGCCCCGGTCCTCGCCCCTCTCGAGGTAGCCGTATCCGGTCGCCGGCCGGGACGGACGCACCCCGATCGTCATGAGCCACCCGGAGGCTGCCGCCGAAGCGGCTCTTCTCATGGTCTCCGCGAAGGCCGAGTCGGGCGAGACGACGTGATCCGAAGGGATGACCACCATCGTTTCTTCTCCCGAACCGCGAAGCGACACGACCCGCGCAGCCCATCCGATGCTGGCCGCTGTGTTCCTCGGCACCGGCTCGAGCAGCACGTTCTCCCTGGGGAGTGTGGGCAGCTGGGCGGAAACCAGGGCTCCGTAGTCCGATCCTGTCACTACGAGCGTGCGCTCCGGCGGACAGAGCAGGCCGATCCTCCGGAATGCGCACTGCAGCATGGAGCCGTCGCCGAGCATGTCCAGGAACTGCTTGGGCTCCCTCCTCGTCGACACCGGCCAGAACCGCGTTCCCCGGCCCCCGGCGAGGATCACGCCCCAGGTTCGGCTGTCCATCTCTCCTCCACTGCCGTCGCAGCGTACGCCAGCCCGCTTACGCGGACCGTGCAACCGGCGGCGGAAGCCATGATGCAGCAGGGCGGAGCGAAGCTCCTCCCGCATGCCTCCGCCCTGCCCCCTGCCAAGAACAGCACTCCCCCTGCGGGGAGATCGAACACGGAGTCGGCGACCGCGCGGATGGAGTATCCTGCGAGCCGTTCCAGCCCCCCGGGCAGGCCGTCCCTGGCAACCATGGGCCGGCCTCCCTCGGGATCGATGCAGCGCAGGCCCTCATCTATGTCCAGGCGCCTCGGATGCCCGTCAGGCCCGATGCGGCCCCAGTCCGACAGCCGGTAGGTCACGTCACAGCCCGACTGGATCTCCAGCACCTCGAATCCCGGGCCGAGAGCATGCGCAGTTCCGGGCGGCAGGTGCATCGAGTCGCCGGGGTGGACCTCCCAGGAGTCCAGCGCTCCGTCGAGCTTCCCGGAACGCACCGCCTCCTCCAGCATGCTCCTCGTGACGCCCGGCGAGAGGCCGGCAAGCACGCGCGAGCCTCCGGAGACCTCCAGGAAGATCCAGGTCTCGGCCTTGCACAGCCCGCCGCCGAAGGCTCCGGGATGCACCTGGAGCGAGAGCGGCTCGGCCGTGTGCAGAGTCTTCACGGTGAGGGGGCAGACCAGTCCCGGGAGCCCACCCGATTCCAGGACCGAGCTGACCGTTCCCGCCGGCCTTCCCGTGGATGCGTCGAGCAGAGGGGTGGAATAGCCGCCTCCGTCGTAGAGCCACCATGTCTCGCCTATGGCCTCTCCGGATGGAGACCTCCGCGAGCCCCAGATCCTGGGGACGGCGAGGGGCTGGCAGAGGTAGGTCACCGCCCGGGCCTCCCCTCCAGGAGGAGCCGGAGGATGGGGAGGCCTGTCGAGTCCCTCTCCGGATGCCACTGGACGCCCGTGGAGAGGCCGTCGTCCCCTTCCATCGCCTCGATGACGCCGTCGGCCGCCCGGGCCGACACCGAGAACGAGTCCGGGGCGCTCTCCACCGCCTGATGGTGGAAGCTGGCCACGACGGCTCCGGGACCGAGAGCCGCGTACAGCCTGCTGCCGGAGGAGATCCTCACCTCGTGCTCGAGCGGATGCTCCACGGTCCCCTCGTGCTCGACCCCGGATCGCGGGATGTCCTGCACCAGGGCCCTGCCCCTCTCCATCGCCATCACCTGCATGCCCAGGCAAATGCCGAGTACCGGGATGCGCCTGGAGATCGCCTCCCTGTAGACCGCCATCTCCCAGAGCGGCCTCTCCCTCTCCGGTGACCTGGCCCCGTTCGCCCGCCGCCCGTAGAGCGCCGGGTCGGGATCGCCTCCCCCGGTGAGGATGACGAGGTCGAGGCGATCAAAGAAGGCTCCCAGCGCTCCGGGATCCGAGGGAAGGATCGCCACGGGCTGCGCCCCGGCCCTCTCGACGAGGTCCGAGTAGCTGGAATTGAGGAAGAACCTCCAGTTGCCGTAGAGAGCCCTTGACGGCTCATCGTTCGGCACCCAGTTGACGGTCAGGCCCACCACGGGCGTAGAGTCATCCAATGTCGGTCATCCTCTCGAGGGCGACGCGGGCCGCTCCGGCGAGTTCGGCGGGGACTTCGACGACAGGCTCCAGGCGCCGCAGACAGGACAGGAGCGCCGGCATGCCGATCCTTTTCATGTTCGGGCACCGTATCCTCCCGGCAGGCTCGAACGATCTGTCGGGGAATGTCTTCCGGAGCCGGTAGACGAAGCCCTCCTCGGTGCCGATCAGGAAGCGCCTCGCCGTGGAGCGGGAGACTCGCCTGAGCATCCCGCCCGTTCCCAGGACCGCGTCGGCAAGCGCCCAGGCCTCGGGAGGCGTCTCGGGGTGGACCAGAACCTCCGCGTCCGGCCAGTCCCTCTTCTTCTCCAGGATGTCCTGCAGATCGGCGCGTGCGTGAGGCGGACAGCAGCCCTGGAATATCCTCATCGTCTTCCCCGTCATCCCGGAGACGAAGACCCCGAGGTTCCTGTCGGGTCCGAAGAGGACCTCCCGGGCGGGAACGGCCTCGACCACGCTGACGGCGTTGGCGGAGGTGCAGCATGCGTAGCTGATCGCCTTCAGCTCCATGGACGAGTTGATGTACACGACGCTCAGTGCGTCCGGGAAGGCGGTCTTCATGGCCTTGAGGTCCTCCGCCGTCATGCAGTCGGCAAGCGGGCACCCCGCGTCGGGAACCGGATGGAGGACGAGCTTCCCGGGCGAGAGAACGGCGGCTGTCTCCGCCATGAAGCGGACGCCGCACAGGACTATCACCTCCTGCGACGCGGAGGCTGCAGCCCTGCTGAGCTCGAGGGAGTCCCCGACCAGGTCCGCTGCATCCTGGATCTCAGGCGGCTGGTAGCTGTGGGCCAGGATCAGGGCGTTCCTCTCCCTCTTCAGGAAGGCCGCCTCCCGGGCCTCGTCGCGGGTGTCACCGGCTTCAGGCACCATACTTGCCGAGCCGTCCGGCCGAGGAGAGGAGGAGAGGCATGAGCTCGACCGCCGGGAACGTCCCAAGGGAGCCCGCAAGGGCCTCTCTCTCGGTAAGCCTGCGGCTCCATCCCGACCTCTGCGGGCCCCCCGAGATCAGGAGCGGGACAGGGTGCCAGCTGTGGAGCTTCATCGCACAGGGCGTGCTGTGGTCGCCGGTCACGCAGACGACCCCGAATCCGTGCTCCAGCAGTCCCGGCAGCGCCCTGTCGAAGCTCTCGACGGCCTCCGCCTTCGCCTTCCAGTTCCCGTCCTCTCCGGAGCTGTCGGTAGGCTTGTGATGGACGAACACGAAGTCGAATCCATCGGATGCGGCCTTCCCCGCGGCCCTGACCTCCTCGTCGATGTCGTTGCAGGCGAGTACCTCCATCCCCACAAGGGAGGCAACACCCCTGTACATGGGATAGACGGCCGCAGCCGCGGCCTTCAGCCCGAAGCGCTGCTCGATGGAGGGGAAGTCCCTGTGACAGGCGAAGCCGCGAAGGAGGATCCCGTTGGCCGGGTGCCTGTCGGCAAGGATGGCGAAGGCCTGCCTCAGGAACTCGCCGACCACCCGCGCGGCGACCTCCCCCGAGGGGTCCAGGGCCTTGGGAGGCTCCGGCGGCAGGCCGTCGTGGCCGGGGTCGGTGTCCGAGACGGCCTCCGAGAGGCCTTCCCCCCTGAAGACCACGCAGGCCCGGTGCTCCTTCTCGGTCCTGACGAAGACCTCGACGCCGGGGATCCTGACCCCGGCCGAGAGCAGTTCCGTGAGCTCGGCGTTCCGCTCCGTGTCGATCCTTCCGGCGCGCCTGTCGGCTATCGTGCCGTCCGGCCCGATCGTGCAGAAGTTCGCCCTGGCGGCCAGGTCTCCGGCCCTCACCGGAAAGCCGATCCCCAGTGCCGAGAGTATGCCCCGGCCGACGAAGAAGTCCACGGGGTCGTAGCCGAAGAGGGCGAGGTGCGCAGGGCCGCTGCCGGGGGTCACCCCGGTGGCGATGGGAACGTGCTGTCCGACCGCACCGCCGGACGCGAGCCGGTCGAGGTTCGGTGTGGATGCAGCCTCCAGGGGCGTCCTGCCGCCGAGCTCGGGGATCGGCAGGTCCCCGAGGCCGTCCAGGACACAGAGGAGGATCGAGCGGCCCCGCCTCTCCGCGAGACTCTCCACCAGACCCTTGTACATCAGGAGGCTCCCTTCACTCGTAGAGTATCCCGGCTCCGTCGAAGACCTCGCCAGCGTCGAAGGATACCTCACCGGCCGCGTCGAGCATCTCCCGAGCCCTCGGCAGGTCCCGGCGGTCGACCACGGCAAGCATTCCGATGCCCATGTTGAACGCTCGCCTCATCTCCTCGACGGGCACGCCGCCCCTGTCAGCTATCAGAGTGAACACCGGCGGGACCGGCCAGCCCTCCCGGATCACCGCTCCGCATCCCTCCGGGAGTATCCTGCAGAGATTGCCGGGTATCCCGCCGCCGGTCACATGGCACAGACCCTTCAGTATCCCGGCATCGATCACGGGAGCCAGGACGCGGAGGTAGCTCCTGTGGACCGCAAGCAGAGCCTGCCCGACGGACTCACCGCGGAGCTCGCCGGGACGGTCGGCGAGGCCCAGGCCGGCGATCTCGAAGAGGACCCTGCGAGCCAGCGAATAGCCATTCGTGTGCAATCCGCTCGAGCCGAGCCCCAGCAGAAGGTCGCCGGGGCGGATGCCGGACCCGTCGATTATCCTGTCCTCGTCCACGATCCCGACGATTGTGCCCGCCAGGTCGTAGTCCCCCGGCGAGTAGAATCCAGGCATCTCGGCGGTCTCGCCCCCGAGGAGGCTGCACGAGTTCTCCACGCAGGCGCTCGACAGGCCTTCCACCATCGTAGCCGCAACACCGGAGTCGAGCCTGCCGCAGGCCAGGTAGTCCATGAAGAAGAGCGGCCGGGCGCCCTGCACGAGTATGTCGTTGACGCAGTGATTGACCAGGTCCCTGCCGACGGTCGAGTAGTCGCAGGCCATCGAGGCGACCTTCAGCTTCGTCCCGACGCCGTCGGTGCTGGCGACGAGCACCGGCCTGGCCACGCCGGGGAAGGAGGCGCGGTAGAGCCCGCCGAAGCCGCCGAGATCGGAGAGGACGTTCGCGTCGAAGGTCCTTCGGACAGCCTCCCTCATCAACTCCACGGCGCGCTCACCTTCGTCGATGTCTACGCCTGAGTCGCGGTAGCCGGTAGCGCTCATGCCTGCTGCGGCCTGAGCTGGTTCGTCGACAGGAAGAACCTGACCCGCCTGTCCACGGCGTCCCTGTCGAGCTCGCGAAGAGCCGAGACGCCGAATGCGCTCACCGCGAAGCTCGCCGTAACGGAGCCGAAGGCGAGTCCGGACTTGACCCGCTCGAAGTCGAGCGGATCCTCCACCGATGCGAGGTAGCCCAGCATCCCGCCTGCGAAGGAGTCACCGGCTCCCGTCGGATCGACCACATCCTCCACGGGAACCGCCGGGAGGACGAAGGGCTGGGGGCCCCCGAGAACCATCACGCCGCCTGCGCCCCTCTTTATCACTGCGTAGGTCGGCCCCTGCCTGAGCACCCACGCCCCTGCACGGAAGATGTTGTCCTCCCCGGACAGCTGCCTCGCCTCCGACTCGTTTACGAACACGAGATCGACCTTCGAGAAGACTTCGAGCAGCTTCTCCCGCCGCCTGTCGATCCAGAGGTTCATGGTGTCCACGGCCACCCACCGCGGCCTGATCACCTGCTCGAGAACCTGGAGCTGGAGCTCCGGGTCGATGTTGGCCAGAAAGACGCAGGGAGTGCTCCTGAAGTGCTCCGGGAGCCTCGGGGAGAAGCCGGCGAAGACGCCCAGCTCGGTCCTTATGGTCCTGGCGTCCCCGAGGTCGGGGCCGTACACGCCCTCCCATCTGAAGGTCGGTCCCTGCCCCGTCGTCATGCCGCCCAAATCTATGCCCTTGTCCTCGAGGAAACGCTTCTCGGTGACCGGGAAGTCCGGCCCCACGACGCCGACCACCCTGACGGCGTCGAACGCCCTGGCGGCCAGGGAGAAGTAGGTTGCTGACCCGCCGAGCGTCTCCTCGACCTTGCCGGAGGGGGTCGTGAGGGTATCCAGTGCGATGGAGCCGACTACGAGTACTGCCATGATCTCTCCGTCTGCGTGCTCCCGCTACATGCGCTCGGGCGCTTCCACGCCGAGCACCGCCAGGAGGTCCCGCATTGTGTTCCTGCAGGCTGCGCACAGCAGCAGCCTGGCCGACGAGAGCCGCGGCGCCGACGCGTCGACGACCCTCAGCTTCGTGTAGAAGGAGTGGAATGCCGTGGCGACATCTGCCAGCATCTCCGTGAGCCTGTGAGGTTCCAGCGACTCGGTGGCGGCGGCGACGCGGCAGGGGATGAGCTCCAGGAGGCGGACCAGGTTCCTCTCGGCCGGATCGACGAGCTGCCCCTCGAAGTCATCGAAGGACGACGGGAGAGCGACTCCCTCGGAAGCCGCGGTCCTGATTATCCCGCTGATCCTGGCGCATGCATACTGGACGTAGTAGACGGGGTTCTCGTCGGACTGGCGCCTGGCCAGCTCCAGGTCGAAGTCCATGTGCGCCTCGGCCCTCCGGGTCAGGAAGAGGTACCTCGTGACGTCCGGGGATCCCACCTCCTCCAGGAGCTCCCTCATCGTCACGAATGTGGCGGCCCTGGTCGACATCTTGACCTTCCGGCCCCCGCGCAGGAGAGTGACGAACTGGTGGATGATAACGCGCAGCTTCCCCAGCTCCCGCTCCCCGAGGAGAGCGCCCACGGCGGCCGCCACGTCTCTGCTGGTGTCTATGTGGTCCGATCCGAAGATGTCCACCAGAAGGTCGTAGCCCCTCGAGAACTTGTCGAGGTGGTACGCAATGTCAGGGGCCCGATAGGTGTACATGCCGCTCTCGCGGACGAGGACCCGGTCCTCGGGCCTCCCGAGGGCCGTCAGCCTCAGCCACATCTTGCCCGACCCGGGCGGTTCCTCGTAGACGAGGCTCCGGCCTTCCTCGGAGATGGCTGAGAGCGCGCGCAAGGCCGCCGGGACGGCCTCGGCGATCAGACTGCTCTCGTTGAAGAACCGGTCGAACCTGATCCCCAGCAATTCCAGGTCCGACACTATCATCTCCATTGCCCGGTCGCGCGCATACGAGACGAACACCTCGGAGTCGGCGGGCCAGGACAGCCCGCCGCCCCTCTCGGCCGAGAGCGAGCGGGCCCAGGCCGCAAGGTATTCTCCCTGGTAGCCCCCTTCCGGGATCTCCAGCGAGGCTCCGGTCTGCTCGGCGTACCTTGCGGCGAGCGACTCCCCAAGGAGGAGCGTCTGCCTGCCGGCGTCGTTGAAGTAGTACTCCCTCTCGACGGTCCATCCCGCGGCCTCCAGCAGACCCGCGACAGCCTCGCCCAGGACCGCCTGCCTGCAGTGTCCGACGCTCAGAGGGCCGGTGGGGTTGGAGCTCACGAACTCCACCAGGGCACGCCGGCCGGTTCCCTGCAGGGACAGCAGCGGGCGAATCCCCTGTGTTCCGAGCCTGTAGGAGAACCGGTCCAGATAGGACTGGCTGAACGAGAAGTTGACGAACCCCGGGCCGTCTACGGACACTCTTCCGAAAGTGTCCCTGGGAGGCTCGAGGGCCTCCGCGATCTCCCGGGCTATCTCCCGCGGGGGACGCCGAAGGGTCGAGGCAAGCCCTAGGGCCGCCTGAGTCGACAGGTCGCCGAAACTCTCGTTCCTGGGCTCGGTCAGCGAGACTTCGACCTCCGAGCCCCAGAGGGCGCGGATGGCCTGCTCGACGCCTGCCTTCAGCAGGCGCCTGGCCTCACCCGGGGATGTCGGCGGGCTGTCCGGGCTCATCCGGGAAGTCCACGAAGGGCGCGTCGCTCCAAAGCATCTCGAGATTGTAGTAATCCCTTGTCTCGGGCAGGAACACGTGGACGACGAGATCCCCGAAGTCCAGCAGGATCCATGCCCCCTCCTCGTAGCCCTCACGGTGATGCAGACGGACGCCGAGGCCCCTGGCCGCGTCAACGACGGCGTCGGAGACGGCTCTGGCCTGTGTCCTCGTCCCCGCGGACGTGATGAGGAACACCTGCATCGTGAGGGGGTACTCGCTCATGTCCATGGCACGTATCCTGGTGCCCTGGCGCGAGCGTATCGCTTCGACTATCGGCTGTATGATGTCCTCGGCCAAGAGTGCCTCCAACTATTGGTCTGTGAATGGAATGAGCGTATCGGCGCCCATCGCTGCATCGGCACCCAGGATGATCGTGACGTCGGCTGGAGGCCTGTCGTCCAGCTCCATGACCACGCGGTCCTCCGGGAGCCCCAGCAGCCGCGCGGCAGCCTTTGCAGCATCCGCCGAGCGCAGGTGCGACACCACTACGGTCTCCCGGTAGTCGTCCCGGTCGGCATCGTCGGCGTATCCGGGAGCCGTCCAGACGGTCATCCGGTCCGAACCGAGGAAGTACCTCTGCACACGTCGGGCGAGACCTGCGACTCCCGATCCGTTGAGGACCTGGATCGAGACCGTGTCCGGCAGAACCAGGGCGGAGGCCGTGTCCGGGGCTGCGGCGCCCAGCTGTATCGGAGGCCTTGCGAACAGGCCGAGGCCCACGCAGGCGAGAGCCAGAGCGGAGGCGAACAGCCGCCAGGGCCAGCCCGGCAATCCTCCCCTTCTCACTCGCCCGCTTCCCGCTCGAACCACGGCTTCAGCTTCCCGTAGGTCGTCTCGAGTGACTCCGAGAGCACTCTGGTCGCGGCGACGGGGGTCATGAAGTTCACGTCACCCGGCCACCGGGGCAGCAGGTGGAGGTGGATGTGCCCCTCGACTCCCGCCCCTGCACACCTTCCGACATTCCATCCGCCGTTCATGCCCGAGCACTTCATGCCTTTTTCGAGGGCCCTCTCGGCCAGGGCGAGCACCTCGAACAGACCGGCGACCTCTTCCGGGCCGAGGTCTCCGAGAAGGCCCGCATGCCGCTCGGGGACCACCATGAGATGCCCGTTGATGTACGGGAACCTGTTCAGAACGGCGAAGACGCCCCTTCTGCGGCAGAGCACAAGGTTGGACTCGTCCTCGGATGACCCTGCCATCTCGCAGAAGAGGCATCCTTCCGCTCTCGTCGAGCCGTTGACGTAGGCGCTCCTCCATGGAGCCCACAAAGACTGCGGCGCGCTCAAGCAAGCACCGAGTATGGTGGGACAGATCCGCCGTCCGGGATCCTCCCTCCACTGACCATGCATCCGTCGCCGAGCAGGCAGTCGCGACCGACGATGGCCCCCCCCGTCAGCTTCACGAACCGGCCCACGCGCGTCCCGGGGCCTATCTCGACGGAATCCTCTATCCACACCGAACCTGGATCCTCGAACGACACGCCCGAAGCCATGAGACCCTCCAGCAGGCGCCTGCAGAGCCTCAGCGAGGCCTCCGCGAGCTGGAACTGGTCGTTTATCCCCGCAGCTTCCGCCCAGTCCCCGGCCTCTACGGCTATGCAGGGGAGTCCCATGCCGCGGGCTGCGGAGACGGCGTCGGTGAGGTAGTACTCGCCCTGCGAATTCGAGTTCTGGATCCGCGCGAGGAGACTCTCCAGGACCCTGCCGTCGAAGGCCATCACGCCGGTGTTGACCTCGGACAATCCTCTCTCGCCCGGAGTGGCGTCCTTCTCCTCGACTATCCGCGCGATGAGGGAACCGGCCTCCCTGACGACCCTTCCATAGCCGGAGGCGTCGGGGGGGCGGGCCGTCAGAACCGCGGCAGCAGCCTGCGACCCAGCCCGGGCCCCCAGCACTTCCATGACCGTCACGGGCCTGAGGAGCGGAACATCCCCCAGCAGAACCATGTACTCGTCGGCACCTCCGCACACGGGGAGCGCACACGAGACGGCGTGGGCGGTCCCGAGCTGCCTGTCCTGCACCGCCCACTCGAAACCGCCTGCGTCCAGCATCGGCACGAGGGACTCGCGGCCGTGCCCCACGACGGTCACTATCCTGTCGAAGCCGCAGCTGCGGGCCGTCTCCAGGACCCGGAGGATCATCGGCCGGCCCAGCACCGGATGCACGACCTTGGGCAGCTCGGAGAACATCCGCTTCCCCTGCCCGGCAGCCAGGACTACGGCTGCCCTCAATCGAGCAGTTCCGGGTTCAGGTTGCTGTCGTCGGCCACCACTACCCGGGGGTGCGGCAGCTCCTCGCCGCTCTCGATCCACAGGTACTGAAGGACGATCACCCTGTGGCCGGGGCGGACCAGCAGGGCGGCGGCCCCGTTGATGCAGATCGTCCCGCTCCCGGGACTTCCTGCGAGGACATAGGTCTCGAAGCGCTCTCCGCTCTCGAGGTCGGCCACCTGGACCCGCTCGCCCGGCAGTATGCCGGACAACTCGAGCAGATCGCTGTCGATTGTGATCGACCCCACGTAGTTGACGTCTGCCTCCGTGACCACCATCCGGTGGAGCTTCGCTCCCAGGAAGCATCTCAGCAAGTCTCGACCTCCACCGTCCCACTCCCCGGATCGAGGAGGACGTTGTCGATGAGTCTGGTCTTCCCGGCGAACACGGCCACGGCGAAGAGGCCCCGCCTGTCGAGCACTGGCATGGGCTCCATCGTCGCCGGATCGACCAGGTCCGCGTACTGGAGCCGCAGCAGAGCGTGCCCGGACATCTCCTCCAGGAAGGCATCCCTGAGCGCGCTCGAGGAAACCCCCACCGCGGACTCTGCGAGCCCTGCCGCACGGAGGAGGCCCCGATGGATGGCTGCTGACTCAATTCTTTCGCTTTCAGAAAGATAGCGGTTTCTCGAACTCAGTGCCAGCCCGTCGGGCTCCCGGATCGTCGGGGCTCCCACCACCTCCATGTTGAGCCTGAGGTCGGACACCATCCGCCGTATGACGGCCAGCTGCTGGGCGTCCTTCCTCCCGAAGACGGCCACCTGGGGCCGCAGGATGCTGAAGAGGATGCAGCACACCGTTGCGACCCCTCTGAAGTGCCCCGGGCGGTGGAGCCCGCAGAGGCCCTCGGAGACCTCCGCAACGTCGATCCAGGTGGAGTAGCCACGGGGGTAGATCTCGGAGGCATCGGGCAGGAACAGCAGGTCGACTCCCTCCCTCTCGAGCAGGACGGTGTCGGATCCGACCGTCCTCGGGTACTCCGAGAAGTCCTCGGCAGGGCCGAACTGATGAGGGTTCACGAAGATGGATACGGCCACCCTGTCGCACCTGCCCCTGGCCAACCGGACGAGGCTCAGATGCCCCTCGTGGAGCGCTCCCATCGTCGGCACGAACCCCAGGGTCTCGCCCGACGAGCGCCAGTGGGTGCAGACCTGCCTGGCTTCGGCCGCCGTTCCCGCCGTGATCAAGGAGTCCTCATCCGGTGAGCCTCGACACGTACGTCTCCATGCCCCCGCGGTGCCTCTCGACGGCCTTCAGGAGCCCCTCCAGGTCCCCCTGCCTGCCGCGGAAGTCCATGCCGTCCGTGTTGACGACCAGCACGGGCAGGTTGCGGCTGCGGAAGAAGAAACCGTTGTACGCATTTATGAGAGCCTCGAGGTAGGACCTGCTCATGTCCCGCTCGTAGGGTCTGCCGCGCCTGCCTATCCTCGACAGCAGCACTTCCAGGGACGCCTGGAGGTAGATGACCAGGTCCGGGGCAAGGAGATCCTTCGAGAGGATCCCGGAGAGCTTCTCGTAGAGAGAGAACTCCTGCTCGTCGAGGTTGATGCCGGCGAAGATCCTGTCCTTCGCGAACATGTAATCGGACACTATCCTGCTCGAGAAGAGGTCGAGCTGGCCAAGCTTCTGCTGCTGACGGTACCTGCTAAGGAGGAAGAAGATCTGCGTCTGGAACGCATGCGCCCGCCTGTCCCCGTAGAAGAGGGGGAGAAACGGGTTCTCCTCCACTTCCTCGAGGACCAGCTTCGCCTTCCAGGCTGACGAGAGAAGGCCGCAGAGCGTTGTCTTGCCTACGCCTATCGGCCCTTCGACGACTACGTACCTAAGCTCGCCCAAGGGGCCAGAGACCTCCCGGTTCGGGTGCCCTCATGGTCAGGTTAATATGTCCGCGGTCAGGACACGAGGCCAGAAGAGCGGGCGCGTCGAGCCCCAGCCCGGGGACATCGCCTTCCCAGACCTCCGACAACGGTACGAGAACGAAGCGCCTGGCCGCGATGCGCGGATGGGGGAGGGACAGGCCGGCGATCTCCCGAGCGGGATCGACGAAGAGCAGGTCAAGATCGAGGAGCCTTGGCATCCTCCTCTTGAGGACGGCGGAGCCTGCGGCCGTCTCGAGGCCCCTGCAGAGGTCCCTCAGCGCCGTGCCCGTGCCGGAGAACCGGGCCGACAGCACGGCGTTCAGGAACGGTCCTCCGCCCACGCCCTCGACCGGCTCGGTCTCGTACAGGCCGGACAGCCTGAACGACGAGACGCGGAGGTCGGTCAGGATGCCCGAGCAGGCGAGGGTCAGAATGGCAGCCCTGTCGCCCTGGTTGCTCCCGAGGCCGAGCGCGAAGGCGAACGGCTCCCTCAGCTGGACACCTCGAAGACCGCCCTTGCCGAGCGCGGTTCGGTCGGCGGGCAGGGCTTCGTCACCCGGACCTTCCAGAGCCCGCCCGGGAAGGAGGCCCGCAGGATCCCCAGGGCCTCGCAGCCTATGTCCTCGATGTAGTCGAAGACCGCTCCGCCCAGGCGGGCAGCGAGTTCGCCGGCCGCGGCGGCATAGTCCACAGCGGGCGTCGAGCCGGGGCTCACTTCGCCCTGCCACTCGATGTCCAGTTCGACTGTCCGGGGATGGAGCCTCTCGGCCGGCTGCACGCCCACCGTGGCCCTCAGCTCTATGCCCTCCAGCCTCAGGACTCCCTGCGGCATCGCCTCGCCCTTCGCGCGGGATTCCGGGACTTCATGCCGAGCAGCTCGAGCTTCTCGAGCCTTCCGAGCGCCTTGTGGATCGCATTCTCGCCAATCGTGAGGGCGAAGCGGACGAATCCCTCGCCCCACGAGCCGAACCCCCCGCCGGGGGTGACGACTATCCCGGCCGAGCTCATCAGCCTGGTCGCGAAGTCCATGGAGCTGTAGCCCTTCGGAACGGCGACCCACACGTAGAGAGACCCCGGCGAGGAGCACACGTCCCAGCCGAGCTTCCTCAGCCCCTCGATCAGCACCTCTCGCCTTCGGCGGTAGATGCCCAGCCTCTCCGATATCTCCCCGGCAGGCCCCGAGAGAGCAGTCGCGGCGGCCTTCTGGATGGCCGTGAAGACTCCGGAATCGATGTTCTCCTTGGCGCCGGAGAATGCCCTCACCAGGTCGCGGCCGCCTGCCACGAAGCCGACCCTCCAGCCTGTCATGTTGAAGGTCTTGGACAGGGAGTGGAACTCGAGGCACACCTTTCCGGCTCCATCCACCTGGAGGAAGGACAGGGGCCTCTGATCATCGAACCGGATGTGACTGTATGAATTGTCGCTGACTATGAGGATGTCCTCCCGCCTCGCGAACTCGACTGCCGCGGCCATCTCCTCCAGCGACATGACGGCCCCCGTGGGATTGTTCGGGTAGTTGAGGTACATGATCCTGGCGGCCTTCCTCGCCGCAGGATCAATCCCGCCGAGATCGGGGAGGAACCCGGAGGCCCTCTTCAGAGGCATGTCCACCGGTACCGCATCGGCGAGTATGGCGGCCGCCCTGTACACGGGATAGCCCGGGTTGGGGACCAGGACGGCGCTGCCGCTGTCGCAGAAGACCATGGGAACGTGGGCCAGGCCCTCCTTCGTGCCGATCACAGCCGCACATGCAAGGTCGTCCCCGAGGCGCACTCCGAACTCCCTCGACATCCAGCCTGAAGCGGCTTCGAGGAAAAAGTCGCTTCCCGAGCCCCGCGGGTACCTGTGCCACTCGACCACCCTGAGAGCCTCGGCCGCCGCTTCGACGACGCGCTCCGGTGTGGGGAGGTCCGGGTCGCCGATGCCGAAGTCTATGAGGTCGACGCCTCTTCTCAGCATCGACGCCCTGAGGCGGTCTATCTCGGCGAAGAGATAGGGGGGAAGGCGGGTGACCCTCTGCGAAGCTGAAATCACGACTCGTCTCTTGTCCAAGGATGTCCCTCCGCCTCGCCGACGGGCGAGGCTCTGCCGGGGATTCATAACAGACGGGAGGGCGGGAGGGAAGATGGACGCGTTTCTTTACTTCGCGCGTTTGACTCTGGATATTGCCCGGCAGGGGGTCGAAAGGCACAGAGAGGGGGGCCGGACATGGGACCGAACAGGCTTGTCGCCCACTTCAAGGACGGGCATGTGCTCAAGGGGCACTCGATAGACTTCACTCCCTCGAAGCCCTCCTTCCACCTTTTCTCGACGACCAATCCAGCCATCACGGCCGAGGTCAGGATCGAGGATCTCAAGGCCCTGTTCTTCGTGAAGGACTTCAAGGGCGATCCCACGCACATAGACAGGAAGGCCTTCGACCCGTCGTCCAGGTACATCGGCAAGAAGCTCCTCGTGAAGTTCGTGGACGGAGAGGTCCTGGCCGGGATCAGGCAGGCCTACAACGCCTCCCTGCCCGGCTTCTTCCTGAACCCGGTGGACACCAGCTCGAACACGATCAGGGTGTTCATCGTCAACAGCGCCGTCTCTTCGGTGGAGGAGAAGTCCTAGGACGCCGGACACCGGCCCCTCCTCCCAGTCCCCGGGTTCCTCCTGCTAGTATTCCACCATGCTCCTTTCATTCGACCCCTCGACCTTCACCATCAGAACGGGCATCCGTGAGCTCATCTCGTTCGGCTGGCTTCCCGAGAGGCTCTTCCGCCAGCCCGGCGACGTGCCCCTGCAGGCCAGGCAGGCCATGCACTCAGCCTTCCAGCGGGCTTCCTCCGGGACGGGCACCTCCCGCGAGGTCCCGGTCTCCCTGGAGGAGCGGGTCGGACGGTACACATTCAGGATCGCGGGGAGGATTGACCTCCTTACGGAGACACGGGGCGGGCTGACCGTCACGGAGGTGAAGACGGCCCTGGGGCTGGCGGAGGACCTCGATCCGGTCGTGGCGTTTCCCGAAGCTGTCCTGCAGCTGTACTTCTATGTCCTTGCGCTGGCCTCGGAGGATCCCGGGAGGGAGATAGCCGCCAGGCTGGTCTTCCTCGACATGGCCTCCAGCCCGCCGTCCCGGAGGGTCTTCGAGCCCGATCCCGCGGACCCGAGGATCCGCTCGTCCTGGAATGACCTGCTGGCGGGGGTCGCCGAGTGGATGGACTCCGAACTCGAGATCCGCGGGAGGCAGCGCCTGGCATTGCGGGATCTCCGCATCCCCTTCGATCTGCCCAGGCCGGGACAGGACGAGATGGCCAGGCTCGCCTCGGAGGCTCTGCGGTTCCGCGGCAGCGCTCTGATGGAGGCCCCAACCGGCACGGGCAAGACGGCGGCCGTTCTCGCCGGTGCTCTTCCGGTCTCCCTCGGAGACGGCCTCACCCTCTTCTTCCTGACGGCCAAGGACACCCAGAAGAGGATCGCGTCGGAGACGCTCCGCAGGTTCCTGGAGAAGGGGCTGCCCCTGAGGGCGGTCTCGATCACGGCGCGGGAGAAGTCCTGCCCGATCGGCCCGGGCAGGTGCCTGGAGGACGAGTGCCCTCTGGCACAGCACTTCGGCTCTGGTATCAGGCGTGACGGGACGATCGGCAAGCTGCTGGAACGGGGGGTGGTCGAACCGGACCAGGTCGCAGAGGCGGCGGCGAGAGCGGGGGTGTGCCCGTTCGAGCTGACGCTCGTGCTGGCCATGCGTTGCGACGTTGTGGTCTGCGACTACAACTACGCCTTCGATCCGCATGTCTACCTCAGGCGCTTCTTCCTCGATCCCGCCTCGGCGGAGGGCTGTGCTCTCCTCGTCGACGAAGCCGCGAACCTCCCGCAAAGGGCCAGGGAATACTACTCACCCGAGATGAGGGCTTCCTGGCTGGAGGCGCTCAGACCCCTGCCCGGGCAGTTGCGGAGGTTCGCGAGGCTCCTGGCGCCGTGGCGCAGGATCATGCGGGAGTGGGACAGTCCGCCAGAGGATGGCGCCGTCGAGTGGGAGCTGCCCTCGAACACGGAGCTGCCGCTCGCGGAGGATGCGTGGCGGAGGGGGCTCGAGAACCTGGACACCCGCCCTCCCGAGGAGCTGGTCCGCGTCTTCCTGTCGATCGTGGACTTCTCGAGGATAGCGTCCGCGAGGGATTCCAGGTTCAACCTGCTCTACCGCAGGGAACAGGACGACAGGGTCCTCCAGTGGCTGTGCACGGACGCCTCGGCCTTCCTCGCCGAGAGGTTCCAGGCCTGCGCGGGGGCGGTTGCCTTCTCCGCCACTCTCAAGCCCCTCAGTCACTTCCGACAGGAGCTCGGAATGCCCCCGGAGACGGCCCTCGTCGAGATGCCGTATCCCTTCCCGCCCGACAGGCTGGGGGTCTGGATCGATCCCAGGGTGGACACGAGATACTCCAGCAGGAGGGCGACCCTGGAGGCGCTCAGGACGAGGATCAGTGCCGTATATCATTCCTGCCCTGGTACTTACATAGTATTCTTCCCTTCGTACGAGTATCTGTCGATGGCGGCCGCCGCCATGGCTTCGGCAGACCTGCCCGTGATGGTCCAGAAGCCTTCGATGTCGATGCAGGACAGGAGCGACTTCCTGGCCAGGCTGGAATCCTCCGACAACCTGGTCCTGACGGTCTCCGGAGGCATCTTCGCCGAAGGCGTCGATCTGCGCGCGCCGAATCGGAGAGGAGCCGTCGTAGTGGGTCCCTGCCTCCCTGCTCCGGAGCTGAGGAACCGGCTGCTGGCCGAGAGGTACGACTCGCTGGGGGAGGACGGCTTCCTCCATGCGGCCGTCATACCAGGCATGAACCGGGTGATCCAGGCGGCCGGCAGGCTCATCAGGGGCCCGGGAGACAGGGGGGTCCTGATACTGGTGGACAGGCGCTTCGGCAGGGAACCCTTCCTGGGTCTCCTTCCCAGGCACTGGTTCAGGAACGGCTCCATCCCCCTGCTCGGAGACGCCGCGGCGGAGCTCTCCGAGTTCTGGAGGAGCGACCGCTCAGGGGAAGCCCCCCGGAGATAGAAGCGGCGGCGCCGTGGGCGCCGCCGCAGGAATCTGTTTCTAGGCTGGCTGGCTAGTTGCCCGCGGGAACGGTCCGAGCCTGAGTGCTGGGCTCAGGAGCCGGTGCCGTCGCAGCGGTGTCGACCGCGGTCGTATCGACCTGCGGAACCACCTGTGTGGTGTCGACCTGCGGCGTGACTACCTGAGTCGTATCGATAGTCGGGGTGACGACCTGGGTCGTGTCGACGGTCGGGGCGGGCTGCTGCTGGCCGCCGCATGCCATGCAAAGCACTGCAGCGATCAGAGCGGCGAAAGTAGCGGACCTCATTGCATCTCTCCTTTCGGGACTGGCACAGGATTGGGGAACCTACGCATACAGATAAGCACCGCCGCAAGACGGTGCAGCACCCAAGGGAATATTCCGGTATGTCCGCGAACTTGTCAAGAGCCCGCCGGACTGGTCAGGATCCTCCCGGTGTTCCTGAAGTGCACCTTGGCGCAGAGCTTCAGGACGCCCTCCCCGTGTCTTCTCACAAGCCGGCGCCCCGCTTCGTCGGCGGCGGCCGAGGAGCCGGCCGGGAGATTTACACCGAGGGCCCTGCCGAGGTCGGCCAGTCTCCTCGAGTATTCGTCCCTGGCCAGGATCGATGCAGCTGCGACGGGCGTGAAGGACTCGGCCCCGGTCCTCATCTCGACCAGGACGCCGGAGGGCAGGTAGGGCTCGATCCTCTCGGGGCGGCAGAACCTGTCGAGGATCGTCCTGGCCGGGGCACCGAGCCTGCGAACCAGCTCGCCGAGCGCCCTGCCGTGAAGGGATGCCAGGATGTCCAGGCTGTTGCGACCCGAGATCCTCTCCGCATCGAAGGCATCGTTGTAGTCGGCCGGATCGAGTGCTTCCACGCGAAATCCCGCGGCTCTTTCTCGCACGATCCTGGCCAAGACAGCGATACGCCTGTCGTCCAATAACTTAGAATCTACCACCCCAAGCCTGCGCAGCTCCGCGGCCCGGGAGGGGTCAAGGCAGACGGCGGCCGCCACGAGAGGTCCGAAGTAGTCACCCTTGCCTGCCTCGTCCATACCGGCGGAGAGACCCTCGACGCAGTCCTGCGTGCCGTCAGCGGAGATGGCTGCGGCCTCCGCCAGGCTCTTGTCGCCTCCGGAGTAGATCACCGAGAATCCCCTCCGCACCGAGAGGAAGAGATTGACCCTGCACGAGGACGAGCCGCTCCTGATCTCGGCTCTCAGGCCGTTGGCGAGCCTGCCTGTGACGATCGCGGACATGCCTCTGGCGGAGAGGTCCGCCACCCACCTGGACGCGGCCTCCTCGATCGGCCCGTAGTCCGTCACTGCTGATGGAACGGGTCGGGGACCTCGATGACGGTGCCCTGCGTGTAGCTCTCGAGGAGGCATGCGATCTCGCCTATGACGATCTCGCTCCTCATGAGAACCGGCATGTGGCTCTCGTCGTCGGTGAGCCAGACCAGGATGCGCCCCCTCTGGTCGAAGATCGACTCGCCTCTCAGCTGCGGCTCGACGAGCACGCAGTCGAAAGTGCCGGCGGGGACCCTGATCCTCTCCTGCTGCAGGACGTTTATCTGCAGGGGGTAGTTGCCCTTGTCGGTGTGGCAGTCCATCACGTACGAATCGCCGACGACGAGGGGCAGGGTGCGGGCGTAGTAGAGGCAGCTCAGAACATCGAGTGCATGAGGCGGGATCTCGTAGACCTGCCTGGCCGGATCCTCCTCGTCGGGGTAGGTCGCCGTGCCCGCATCCTGGTCGAAGAGGACCTCCTCCGCGTGGGAGTAGTCCCCCTCCTCGAGCCGCTTGTAGAACCTCAGCGTATGCAGCTGGACCACGTCGAGGAGGGCCTCGTTGAGGTCGTCGACGCGGAAGAAGCCGCTGAAGGCGGGATTCGACCTAGCGGATGCCGAGATGCGGTACGCCATCAGGCCCTGGTACTGCTCCGGGCCGGTCACCGACATGGTCGCGGTCCCGGCCTTGATTATGCCGTACTCGACGCTGAAGACGAGCCTCTCCCCGGGGCCGAAGGCGGTGTTCTCGACGTATCTGGGCGAATAGTCGCCGGAGTCGGCCTGCGCCGGTACCAGAACTGCCAGCAGAAGCAGAGAGAGCATAGTCACCCCTCGCTAGGGTTGCCGGTTCCTTCCGTGAGTGATACCCGCTCCCGTGTGGCCTTGTTCCCCCTCCGGAGCCCCTCCAGGACGGAAAGCCACTTTCCACCGACCGCCACGATGGAGATCTCCCTCTCGCAGAACTCCCTGGCGTTCGTCGAAAGGTAGGCTGCCGCTCCGGGATTGTCCAGAAGGTGGCGGATCTGCAGGGACAGGGTCCTCCAGTCCCCCGGGGGATGGAGAAGCCCCGTCCTCCCGTCCGCAACCAGATCGACCAGGCCGTTGGTCGCCGCTGCCAGCACCGGCAGCCCGGATGCCATCATCTCCGCCGCCGCCCGTGACACCGCCTCGCTGCCTAGACTCGCCACGACCCCGAGCGTGCCCCCCGAGTAAAAGGCGGGCATGTCCTCCAGCCTGCCGGGGAACTCTATCCTCTCCGCCGCTCCGAGCCCGGCGGCGAACGACCTGAGGTCCTCCACGCTCTGCTGGGCCGGGGCTCCGGCGATGACGGCCCGCACGCCCGGCAGGCACGCGACCGCCCGGATGAGAGTCCTGTGCCCCTTGACCTCGCTCAGTCGTCCGGCCGAGACGACCACACCCTCCGGCCTGCCGGCCGGAGGGGCGAATCTCGCCGTGTCCACCGGCTGCGGAATGATCTCCGACGCACCCCTCCGGCGCGAGAGGTAGCCTTCCCTGACCATGAAGCCCGACGGGACCACGACAAGGCTGGTTCGACCGTCCACCCAGGCTGCGGCCCGGCCCGCGACAGGGCGCCTTATGTCGGACCTCACCCTCACGACCGGGCAGGGGTCCAGCAGGACTGCGGCCGTGTGATCCTCCGACCTGTGTGCGCAGACGAAGTCGGGTGCGAACTCCCGGCAGATCCCCCGGAGTGCGCTCAGCCCCATCGGGAAGGACCAGCCCTCCAGGCGGAGCGGAAGGCACCGGATCCCGTGGCGAACGGCCTCGATCATCGCAGGGGATCCGGGGGTCCCGGCGAACGCGGTCTCCACCCCGGCGCACGCCAGGGCCCGCGCCTGGAGAAGGGCTCCCTCCACCGCAGCGTTGAGCCACCGGCAGGAAGCCAGCACGAGGACCCTCAAGGCTGCTCACCCGCGCGCAGGAGTGACTTGTAGAGCCTCCTGGCATCCCTCATGAACCGATCGAAGCGGCCGTCCCTGAAGTCCGGGAAGCTCGAGCCGGGGGCCTCGTAGCGGCCGAACCCGTATCTCAGGACCGTGTGAGCCCAGACCCCCCTCCCCATGTAGATCTTGTCGGGGGCCTCCTTGAAGGATGCGAGGACGAGCTTGCCCGCATCGAGATAGCCCGGGTCCAGGTTGACACGCCTCGACTCGCCCGACCTGAGAGAGTCCTCGACGGATGCGCATGCCAGCTTCCACCCAGGCAGGCCATCCGGTGGGGCCAGCCTCTCGAAGGCGACCCAGGTGCGGAGGAGGCCGGGTCCCATCTCGCGCTCGTAATAGTCCGAGAGGTCGAACGGGTACGTGGGACTGACCAGGGCCTCCGGGCCGAACAGCGCCCCGAGTTCCACGCGCGTCTCTTCGGACGGTCCGTCGCTCCGCGCGAGGATGCTTACCATGACGAGAGCGGGGCTGGGCCGGCTCACCGATCGGACCTCAGGGCCGCCCAGGCAGCGTGGGCCTCGGCCGCAATCCCCGCGTCGAGGCCGAACGCCCTGGACACCGAGCCCGCCCAGTCGCCCCCGAGCTTCTCGTTCCTGCGACCGGCCCGGTCCTCGATCCGGAGGTTCGCATTGTGGGCATACAGCCTCTCGCCGGGCACGGCCCTGCACAGGTGCAGGCTGTTCATGCCGGATGACTCGAATGATCTCTGCCAGCAGGCGACGAACTCCCCGCGACTCACGCAGGCGAGTTTCAGGAAATGCGTCCTGTCCTTCGACGCGGCGCATGGCGTGCTGACGGCTACCATCCCGTCCCCCCCGGTCCGGTAGGAGAGGACGGAGGGGCCGACGGCGACCTCGTGCGTGCCCCCGTCGACCGGTACCGGGACACAGGCCAGGTAGCCGGGATCGATCAGGAAGGCCCCGAAGGGCGTCTCGGCCAGAACTGCGCAGTGGGTGTCGCGGCCGTGCTTCATGTCGCCCATCACGGGGCGGGCGTGGAAGCCGAACGCGCCCAGGATGTCGACCAGGGCGTTCGTGAGCGAGAAGCAGGTCCCTCCCGCGCCGAATCCGATATGTTCCTCGACAACGGTCTCCGCAAGCCGCAGGCGCCCCGGTCCGCTCCCGTGCGATCTCTTCCTCAGCAGCTTGGTGAGATTCTCGTAGGGAAGCCCGGAGAATGCCGAGCAGGTATCTTCCAGCAGTCGCCGGTCCGGGGGGCCCGGCCTCAGGCCGAAGTGATCGGCAAAGGCCGCGGCAGCCCTGGCGGCGCAGTTCGAGGAGTTACTCTCCATGGAGGGATGATGTAATGGGAGCCGCTCCTCTCCGCAAGCTGGGGACCTGGCTAAGGGAGAAGTACGGGGAACCGGTCCACAAGGTCGGCGTGACGGCGGGATTCCCCTGCCCCAACCGTGACGGGACGATCGGGAGCGCCGGGTGCTCGTTCTGCAACCCGGCATCTTCCATGCCTCCGGGCGGGATTCCCGGCGAGGGAGTCACGGCGCAGCTCGCCAGGGGCATCGAGGCGGTCTCGAGGCGCTTCGGGGCAAGGAAGTTCATAGCCTACTTCCAGGACTGCACTCCGACCAACTGCCTGCCGGGCCAGCTCGAGTCCCTGCTCGAGGAGGCCTCGCGCTTCCCCGGGGTCGTCGGGCTGGCGATCTGTACGCGACCGGATTCCCTCCAGGACGGCATGCTCGACATGATGGCCTCCATCTCCTCCCGAGTGCCGCTGTGGGTGGAGATCGGACTCCAGAGCGCCTGCGACAGGACACTGGTCGAGATGGGCAGGAACCACACGGCGGGCGACTGCCTGACTGCCATCCGGGAACTCCGGCGCAGGGGCATCGACGCATGCCTGCACGTGATCCTGGGGCTCCCGGGCGAGACCCGGGCGGATCACGCGGGCACGGCGCGCTTCCTCAACTCCTCCGGGGCCTGGGGCGTCAAGATCCACAACCTCCAGGTGCTCAGGGGGACCGGGATGGAGCGCCTGTTCGCCGAAGGTCTGGTCGCAGTTCCCTCCTTGGAGGAATATGCCGACCGGGCCGCCGCTTTCCTGGGAGTACTCGACCGAAGGATGGTGATCCACAGGCTTGTCGCGGACGCCCCGGAGTCCCTGCTGATCGCTCCGTCGTGGAACAGGGACAAGCAGGCGGTTCTCAGGGCCATCGAGAAGAGGCTGGGGGAGTCCTCCGGCGGCTAGCTCCTCAGGAGCAGGGCCAGGATCATCCCCAGGTCCGCCAGCGACTGAGAGACGACCGGCATGAGCAGACCTCCTCCGGAACGCTCCATGCGCTTCCAGGCGATCGACGATGCGAGGAGCAGTGCGGCGCAGAAGGCCACCCACGGTGCCTTCATCAGAGTCGTCAGCACGATCACATGATAGCCCGCGAAGAAGAAGTGGGAAGCAGGCCCGAGCCTGTGATGCCTCCGCAGAGGAGCCCAGTGCGCCTGCTCGAGGAAGGGGTGCACCAGGCCGTACCACGGGATCATGATCGGCAGCGCCGCGCCACCGAGGCCGAAGCTCGAGCGCCAGGCATCGAGGGGAACTCGGGCGGCGGACGGGAGGAGCAGCCAGGTGACCGGACCCGCGAGGGCGCAAGGCAGGACCAGCGGGAGGAGGCCCGGGAGCCATCCCCTCAGCGCCGCTCCGAGCCTTCTTCCGGAAAGCAGGAGGATCAGGAGATGATACGCGACGAGGGTGGCCCACGCGTTGTGGAGCCACGCCCAGCAGATCGTCACGGCCAGCCAGGGCGCGAGCAGCGAGGCTGCCGTCCTCATGCCCGGGAAGGTCCTCTCAAGCCCGGCGGTCCTCCAGCGAGCGCAGAGCGGAGCGGGCGGACCTGCGGATGCCCGGCCGCTCGTGGTCTGCGAAGGGCCTGACGGCCTCTCTCACCGTCGGGGCCAGCGCAGGCAGGGCGGCGGCCAGGCGGACCAGGCCCTGGATGGTCCTTGCGGCGTGCCTGCCTCCCCACAGCGCGAGCCCCCCATGAGCACCGGCAGGGCCCGCTCTGCGGCATCCGGGCCAGAGGCTCCGTAGGCCGACACCGCATCCAGCGCGTAGTCCCGGACGATCACGCTCCAATCGCTCCTGATCAGCCCGTCGAGCCAGTCGAGGCGCCCGGCCGCCTCATCCGGCACGAGGCCGGCCACGAGGGCGAAGGCGTGCATGGACTCCCAGCGGACCCTCCCGCTCCCGTGCCCCAGCAGCCGCGCCAGGAGCCCTGCGTAAGGCGCGACCAGCGCCGGATCCATCATGGCCACCTTCGTCATGACCTCCGCACAGTCGCCCGCCAGCCCGGCATCGGCCGAGCCCAGCCCCTCGACTGCCGCTTCCAGGGCGCGCCGATCCGAGATGCACCGCGCCGCGGAGGCGTCGGTCGCGGCCCCACGGCCGGAGCTTCCGCGCCCCGACCGGGAGCCGGTTCCACTGCCGCTCAACTGGAGGGAACGGCGGCACCTCTCAAGCGAGCCGCCTCTCCGGTGAGCGTCGATCCGCCGCCGACCTCGTAGACCAATCCGTTCCTCCCCCCCTCCTTGACGCGGTACATCAGGCTGTCCGCCAGTCCGAGGGCCTCGTCGATGCTCCCGGGAGGTTCCTCGAACAGCGCGACCCCGATGCTGAATCCTATCCCCAGACCCTTCCCGGCAACGCTTCGGACCAGAGCCGCATGGACATCGCCGAGCGCCTTGCGCGCGCCTGCGCCATCGGTCTCGGGGAGCAGGACCGCGAATTCGTCTCCTCCCAGGCGCCCCACGAGGTCCGTCGACCTGACGCATCGCGCAAGGGTCTCTGCGACCGACGCGAGGACCCTGTCTCCCACGGCATGCCCGTGGGCATCGTTGACCGACTTGAAGTAGTCTATGTCGATGTAGGCGAGCGCGGTCTCGTGGCCGTGGCGCCCGGCCAGCCGGAAGATGGCGTCGCAGGCTTCCTTGAAGGCGCGGGCGTTCAGTACCCCCGTGAGGCTGTCCGTCCGTGCAAGGAGCCGCTCGTGCCCGAGGTGCGTCCTCAGCGTCCCCAGCAGGAGGGTCGTCACCAGGAAGAACCCGAGCTGGGCCAGCGCCCCCCACACAGGGAGGAGCCAGTTGCTGTACACGTGTCCCGCCGTGAAGTCGACGGTGAGCCAGACTGCCGCCGAGGCCACGCAGACGAGCACCGCGTTCCTGCGCGGGGCGAACCAGGCGACGAGCGCAGTGGGGAGGAGATAGAAGATCGAGAAGGAGATCTCGTAGCCGGTCAGGTGATCGACGACACCGAGGATGCCGACAAGCAGCAGGCCGGCGGCGGTCGTCTCGAAGGGGGTCCTCCGATCCAGGAACCTGCTTACCGATCCTGGCATGGGATCCTCCGTGCGCCCGCCGGGGGGAGGGGCGCGGAAACAGCCGGACTTCCGCTGGACCGATCTGGCAACCTAATCTCCCTCATGTTCTTCCGTGCGCATCACCCGGACGATCGCCCCAGGGGCTCCCCGGCGGCGGCGCACACGCTTCTACTCCCGCAGGCTCCTCCTGTTTCAGCCGTCATGGAGCGGGCTCAGCCGTGGATCGCCATCACCAGGACCCTCGCTCCGACGAAGGCGAGAGCCACGGCAAGCCCGCGGATGATCCACCTCCCGTGAACCCTCCTGGACAGGGATGCCCCTATCTGGGCCCCGACGAGGACGCCTATCCCCAGCGCGATGGTCCTCCTGAGCCCTCCATGCGCGAAGGAGCCAGCGGCGATGTGGGCCACCGTGCCCGCCAGGGCCATGAAGACCAGTATGAAGTGCGAGGTGGCGGTCGCCACGTGGACCGGGAACCCGAGAAGACGCACCAGCGCAGGGACATGGACAATCCCGCCCCCTATGCCCAGCATGCTCGACAGGTATCCCACCACCACGCTCATCACCACTCCCAGGAGAGGGTCGTATGAGATGGGGTGGATGGTGCCGTCGGATTCGACGACATCCCAGCAGACCTTCCTGCCGCCTGCGCGGTTGGTCACGATGGTTCCCTCCTCGCGATGCAGGAAGAGGTAGGCGGCGACGGCGAAGAGCAGGAGGCCGAAGACCCCGTCGAAGATCCTCCGCGGTATCAGATCGGTGGTCAGTGCGCCTATCACTGCCCCGGGGATAGCCGCGGCGGCGAGGATCAGACCGGACCTGTAGTCGATGCGCTTCATCCTCGCGTACGCCCACGATCCCGACAGGGCGTTGAGAAAGACGACCGCGAGGGAGATGCTGGTGACCGTGTCCGGATCCGCCTGGGGATAGAGGAGAAGGAGGACGGGGACCAGCACGAACCCGCCACCTGCCCCCAGCAGGGTCCCGAGCGCTCCGAGCGCCATCCCGAGGGGAACGAGCCACAGGTATCCGGGCAGGATCACCGCTCCCGCTTCCCGAGCACCAGGCAGCACAGGGCGCCGACATACCTCGTCGAGACATCCGCGAAGCCCGCATCCCGTCCCAGCGCCAGCATCTCCCCGGCATCTGGAAAGGGCTCCTCGAACGAATGGAGACGGAGGAGCGCGGATCTCATCGGCCCGAAGCGCTTCGTGACCTCCATCCGGACCTCCCGGGGCATCCTGCGGACCAGCTCGTAGATCAGCGCGACGCCGCCTTCCGAGAGGACCCTCCCGACCTCCGCGAGGCATGCCGCCGGATGTCTCCAGTGATGCAGGGAGCCGGTGGAGACCACCCTGTCGAAGCAGCCGTCGGGGAAGGGCAGAGAGGCAGCGTCGGCTCTCTCGACCCGAATCCCCGGTCCCCCGCCCAGAGCCCTCGCCGTCCGGCGGGCACGGGCCACCATTGCTTCGGAGATATCCACCGCGACGAGCTCGGTCCCGGGGAGCACTCTCCTCATCGAGACGAGGAGCCTCCCGGGGCCCGTCCCTATGTCGAGCAGGCGCGACGGTTCGCCGTAGCCTGCCACGTCCTCGGCGACCAACCCGTACTGGATGCGGAACGCAGACGTGCCGCTGAGCAAGTCATATGCGACGCTGGCCGGCCAGGGAGTGCCCTCGAGGCGGAGGCACGCGGGCATCAGCGGAGATCAGCCTCCCCGGGGGCATCCGATCCCGGATGGCGAAGGCGGAGCCGGCTGTCCTGCACTCCGGCGGCCCCGGCGCCTCAGCGGAAGGCCAGAAGCGCGACCACGAGCACCGGAAGGACCGAGGCGATCGCGAGGGGTATCGTGCAGCCCCCTCCCGTGACGATCCTGCCGACCTTGCGCTGTCGGCCGCCCCTGGTCAGCGGGATGCCTATGGATCTGGATATCCTGGACTTCGCGGCGGTGATTCCGAGGAGCCTGTTCCACGAGAACCCGCCTCTGTTCATCGGTCACCCTCCTCCAGGCAGCGGAAGCCGATCTTGCGAGGAGCACAACGAGAGATAGCCTGTCGCGGATGCTCGTGCAACCCGTCCCGGCGGCCCGTCCGGAATCCGCCCCTTCTCTCAGGCGCACGCCCGGTCTTATCATTATGAATGTCCTTTCGATTCCTTACCGGAGGAAATGGGATGATAGCAAGGATGACCGTAAGGGAAGCTCTGGAGACCGCCCGGCTGGGCTCGGAGGCAACCGTCTACGGATGGGTGCGGCACAGCCGCACCTCCAGCGCCGTGACATTCGCGACGCTGAACGACGGCTCGTGCTTCGCCAGCCTCCAGGTCGTCTTCGACAGGTCTTCCTTCGCGGACGGGGATCTCTCGGGTCTCTCGGCCGGCGCCTGTGTCAGGGTCACCGGAATGATGGAGGCTTCGAAGGGCGCCGGGCAGGCCCGCGAGCTCCGGGCCTCGTCCCTCGAGGTCATAGGCAGGGTCGACGCGGAGTACCCGCTGCAGCCGAAGAGGCACTCCATGGAGTTCCTGCGAACGCTGCCACAGCTCAGGGCGCGGACCGCCACCTTCAACGCCGTCTTCAGGATGCGCCACCAGCTGGCCATGGCCGTGCACGAGTTCTTCGACGGGAGAGGATTCGTCTACATCCAGCCGCCCCTTCTGACCTCGAGCGACTGCGAAGGGGCCGGCGAGACGTTCCAGGTGACGACTCTCGACCTCGCGAGGGTGCCCATGAAGGACGGCGCGGTCGACTATGCGAGGGACTTCTTCAGGAGGAAGGCCTTCCTCACCGTCAGCGCCCAGCTCGAAGCGGAGCCTCTGGCTCTGGGGCTCGGCGGCGTCTATACCTTCGGCCCCATCTTCAGGGCCGATCCGTCGGACACGCGGATCCACGCGTCCGAGTTCTGGATGGTGGAGCCGGAGATGGCCTTCTGCGACCTCGACGACGACATCGTGCTGGCCGAGGCCTTCGTGAAGGCAATGGCGTCGCGCGTCAGGGACAGATGCCCGGAGGAGATCGGCTTTCTCGCCGAGTTCGTCGAGCCGTCTCTCCCGCAGCGCTACTCCATGGTGCTGGACAGGCCCTTCGCCCGGGTTACCTACACGGAGGCCGTCAGCCTGATCGCGGCAAGGGGATCGGGGAAGGGCGCTCCCCCGGACTGGGGCAGTCCATTCGTCGCCGAGCAGGAGCGCTTCCTCGCGGAGGAGGTCTTCGATGGGCCGGTCTTCGTGACGGACTACCCCTCCTCCTTCAAGCCTTTCTACATGCGCATGAACGACGACGGCAGGACCGTAGCGTGCACGGACCTGCTGATCCCGGGAGTCGGGGAGATAGTCGGCGGCAGCCAGCGGGAGGAGCGCCTCGAAGTCCTGACGCGCCGTGCCGTCCGGCAGGGACTGGACATGGAGACCTATGGCTGGTACTTTGACATAAGAAGATGGGGCTCCGCCCCCCACTCCGGCTTCGGGCTCGGATTCGAGCGGATGCTCATGTATCTCACAGGCATGAAGAACATAAGGGATGTCCTCCCCTACCCGAGGACCTTCGGCAGCATGGCCTGAGGCCAGGGGCCGCAACAGTGGAAGAGGAGAAATGATGGACAAGGGTCCTGCCAGGATGGCGACTATCGACGGGAACGAGGCGGCCGCGACCATAGCTCACATGCTGAGCGAGGTGATCGCGATCTACCCCATCACGCCGTCGAGCACGATGGGCGAGATGGCTGACGAGTGGTCTGCCAGGGGCCGGAAGAACCTCTGGGGGACCGTCCCGCTCGTGCAGGAGATGCAGAGCGAGGGAGGGGCGGCGGCGGCGATCCACGGGGCCATCCAGGCCGGCGCCCTGACGACGACCTTCACGGCCTCGCAGGGCCTTCTCCTGATGATACCCACGATGTACAAGATCGCCGGCGAGCTGTCACCGACGGTGTTCCACGTCTCGGCACGCAGCCTCGCCTGCCAGGCTCTCTCGATATTCGGGGACCACAGCGACGTGATGGCGGTCCGTCAGACAGGCTTCGCGATGCTTGCGAGCAACTCCGTGCAGGAGGCGATGGATCTTGCCGTGATAGCACACGCATCGACGCTCAGGTCGAGGATCCCGTTCGTCCATTTCTTCGACGGCTTCAGGACGAGCAGCGAGGTGCAGAAGATCTCCATCGTCACGGAGGAAACCGTCAGGGAGATGATCGACGACGAGCTGGTCGTGGCTTTCCGCGGCAGGTCGATGAGCCCCGAAAGGCCCTTCGTGCGTGGCACCAGCCAGAATCCCGACGTGTACTTCCAGGGCCGCGAGACTGTCAATCCCTACTACCTGGCCACTCCCGCGATCGTGACCGAAGCCATGGAGAGGTTCGGAAGGCTGACCGGCAGGACGTACCGCCTCTTCGACTTCGTGGGGGCTCCGGACGCCGAGAGAGTGATGGTCCAGATGGGCTCGGGCTCCGAAGTGGCGCACGAGACCATCGAGAGCATGGTGGCCGGATGTGAGAAGGTCGGCCTGCTCAAGGTCCGGCTCTACCGGCCCTTCGACTCTGCGGCCTTCTCGGAGGCCCTTCCCCGGAGCGTCAAGACAGTTGCAGTCCTCGACCGCACGAAGGAGCCTGGATCCGCGGGCGAGCCACTCTATCTGGACGTGGTCGACGCCCTTGCGGAGGCCGGCAGAGGGTCGGTCAGGATCATCGGGGGCAGGTACGGCCTGGGGAGCAAGGAGTTCACTCCCGGGCATGTGGCGGCCGTCCTGGACGAGGCTGCGAAGCCCCTCCCCGTCAACCACTTCACCGTCGGGATAGAGGACGACGTGACCGGCGCATCGCTCGGGGTGAAGACCGAGTTCTGCCTGGAGACACCCGGCGTTCATCAGGCGGTCTTCCTGGGCCTGGGCTCGGACGGCACGGTGGGAGCGAACAAGAACTCGATCAAGATCATCGGCGAGGAGACGGACTACTATGCGCAGGGGTACTTCGTCTACGACTCGAAGAAGGCCGGAGCCCTGACGGTCAGCCACCTGAGATTCGGCCCGAAGCCTATACGCCAGACCTGCCTGGTGTCTCAGGCAGCCTTCGTCGGTTGTCACCAGAGCGTCTTCATGGAGCAGTACGACGTCCTCTCCTATGCCGCGCAGGGGGCCACCTTCCTGCTCAACACACCGTATCCGCCCGAGCAGGTATGGGACCGGCTTCCCCTGACCGCACAGAAGCAGATGCTCGAGAGGAAGGTGCGCCTGTTCGTCATAGACGCTTACAAGGTCGCACGGGACAATGATATGGGTGTCAGGATCAACACGATAATGCAGACCTGCTTCTTCGCCATCTCCGGCGTCCTCCCGCGCGAGGACGCCATCGAGAAGATCAAGCAGGCCATAAAGAAGACATATGGCCGCAAGGGCGAGGACGTCGTCAGGAAGAACTTCGAGGCGGTGGACAGCACCCTGGCGAATCTGCACGAGGTGAAGTACCCGCAGACGCTGACAGCCGACCACGATATCGCGAACCCGATCCCGCCGGAGGCGCCGGAGTTCGTCAGGACGGTCACGGCGGCCATCATCTCGAAGAAGGGCGATTCCCTGCCCGTCTCCGCGATGCCTGCCGACGGCACGTGGCCATCGGCCACCACCAGGTGGGAGAAGAGGAACATCGCCCTGCAGGTGCCTGTGTGGGACCCCTCCGCGTGCATCCAGTGCGCAGTGTGCAGCCTGGTCTGCCCTCATGCGGCCATCAGGGTGAAGGTCTACGACCCGGCCGCCCTGGGGGGGGCGCCGGCTGGTTTCCGCAGCGTGGACGCACGGGGCTCGGAGTTCCCGGGGATGAAGTGGACCGTCCAGGTGGCGCCGGAGGACTGCACCGGGTGCGGAGCCTGCGTCCACGCGTGCCCCGGCAAAAACAAGCAGCAGCCGGATCGCCGCGCGATCAACATGGCCGGACATGACGAAGTGCTTCGCCAGGAGCGGACCTTCTTCGACTTCTTCATGTCGATCCCGGACTGCGACCGCAGCAGGCTCAACAGGGAGACCGTCAAGGGCTCGCAGCTCATGAGGCCGTTGTTCGAGTTCTCCGGGGCCTGCTCGGGGTGTGGCGAGACCCCCTACGTCAAGTTGATGACCCAGCTGTTCGGCGACAGGGCGGTCATTGCCAATGCGACCGGCTGCAGCTCGATCTACGGCGGGAACCTGCCCACCACTCCCTACTCCGTCGACTCGGCGGGAAGGGGCCCCTCATGGAACAACAGCCTCTTCGAGGACGCGGCCGAATTCGGTTTCGGCTTCAGGCTGACCGTCGACCGCCAGTCGGCTTTCGCAGTCGAGCTCCTGAAGGAACTCGAGCCGGCGATCGGCGAGGGCCTCGTCGGGGAGATCCTCGGGAACCCTCAGAAGACCGAGCCGGAGATGGAGACCCAGAGGAAGGCCCTGGCCAGGCTCAGGGAGGCGCTCTCCAAAGTCGAGGGTCCGAGGGCGATGCAGCTCTCCTCCATCGCCGACTTCCTGCAGAGGAGGAGCGTCTGGATACTGGGAGGCGACGGCTGGGCCTATGACATCGGGTACGGCGGTCTCGACCACGTCATCGCCCAGGGCAGGAACGTCAACATCCTCGTGCTGGACACGGAGGTCTACTCTAACACGGGCGGGCAGTGCTCCAAGGCGACGCCCCTCGGCGCGGTGGCGAGGTTCGCGGCATCCGGGAAGCCTGTCCCGAAGAAGGACCTTGCCATGCTGGCCATGACCTATGGCACCGTCTACGTGGCGAGGGTGGCTCTGGGAGCGAACTACGCCCAGACAGTCAGGGCCTTCGTCGAGGCCGAGTCCTTCGATGGACCCAGCATGATCATCGCCTACTCGCACTGCATAAACCACGGGATCGACATGGGCACGGGCCTGGATCACCACAAGCTGGCGGTGAACTGCGGCTACTGGCCCCTGCTCAGGTTCGATCCGCGGAGGACGGCGCAGGGGCAGAACCCCCTCCAGCTCGACAGCAAGGCTCCGAGCATCCTGTTCAAGGACTTCGCATACGAGGAGATCAGGTTCCGCACACTGGCCGATTCCATGCCCGAGCACGCCGCGGAACTGCTCGCGCTTGCCCAGGAGGAAGTCAGCAGGCGGTGGAGCATCTACGAGCAGATGGCGGCGATGAAGTACTGAGAGAAGGCTGTAGGCTGTAGGCTGTAGACTAGAGGCCAAGGGTCAGGACCTGGAGGCCGAGGTCCCGAGCGGAATGCTCTCGGGACCAGAGCCTACAACCTACGGCCTCTCACGCGAGCAGTCCCGCCCTCTCGTGCTTCAGGGCCTCCCAGAGCCCGGCCTCGTTCCTGGCCGAGAGGACCCTGTCCCGGGTGGACTCCTCCTTGAAGAGCCTGGCCAGCGACGAGAGCAGCTCTATGTACTCGCGCTGCCTCTGCGTGCCGGTGACTATCATGGCGACAATGTGGACGGTCGATCCGTCGATCGACTCGTAATCCTGGATGCCCTCCGGGCTCGTGCCCAATGCCACCACCGATGCACTGACCTGAGGGAGCCTGGCGTGCGGAACGGCGATGCCGAGACCGATGCCGGTGCTCATCAGGGACTCGCGCTCCTGGATGAGGCGCACCAGCTCGACTCCGTCCTGGACCGCGCCGACGGACACGAGCAGAGTGATCAGCTCCTGAAGGGCATCCTGCTTGCTTCCAGCGGTGAGGACCTTCACGCGGTCCGGGGCAAGAGCATCCATGAGATCCATCTGGGCCTTCTCCCTGAAGTGCCGACGCTTCTGCTTCCCGGTCCGAACATACCGAAAGGCCGAGCTATCCCGCCAGCGGGCCGCACGCGGAGCGGACAGGGCCGGCAGGACCCCTTCAGTCGTTCACTGCAACCTGGGCCCTGATGAGGTCGTGCAGGGTCACTATCCCCTCGACGCTGTCTCCGGAAGTCCCCAGGAGGAGCATCCCGGAGGGGGAGTCGACGAGCATCTGAGCCGCCTCGTGGACCGACGCCCCGGGGGGGCAGAATACTGCATCCAGGAGGCGGGGCCGGGCTCCGCCGGCGGCGAAGGCCTCAAGCTCGGCCCTCCTCGCCACACCCTTCACACGGCCCCCGTCGGCCACGGGGAACCTGGCGAAGGGGTGCCAGTTGAGGATCTCCTTCACGGCCTCCCTGGTCATGGAGGTGACCGTCACCGTGTGACTCGACGCTATCGCGGTGACGGGGATGTCCTTCCACGGCGCCTGGGCATGGGCGTGGAAGGTGTGGCCCAGGTCGTGGCCATCCTGCTCGAGCAGGGCGTCGTACAGGTTCCGCCTGTCGAGCCTCGAAGCCACGGCCTGGCTCACGAGGGTGGTCAGCATGAGCGCCGGCACGATCGAGAACTGATGCGTCATCTCGAACACGATGAGCACCGATGTGAACGGGGCCCTAACGGCCGCCCCGAAGCATGCGCACATCCCGCACGCGCAGAGGAGCACCGTGTCGCCCGGGCCCATGGGCACGAGGCTCGTCACCGCCCCGGAGACGAAGAGGCCTGTCAGACCCCCGAGGAAGAGAGTCGGGGAGAAGATCCCCCCGCAGCCGCCCCAGCTGTAGCTGGCGACCGAAGCCACGACCTTCGCCAGGACGAGCAGACCCGCGATCTGCCAGGGACCGAACCTCCCTGTCAGGGCATCCGACAGGTCACCGTATCCGAGGCCGAAGACGCCGAGCTTGCCGGTGGCCGCGAAGATGCCTATCCCCAGGGCCCATGTGACAAGTCCTCCCACCATCGGCCTGAGGACGAGAGGGACTCTGCTCCTCGAGCGGATCCTCTTCCTCCAGGAGAGCACGGATCTCTGGAAAACACAGGCGACGTACGCGGCCGCGATCGAGACCACCGGGAGGATTGCGTATACACGCCAGGTGGTCCCCTGGATGTCGGGCATCTCGAAGGCAGGCTGTCTTCCCAGCGTCGCGTGAACCACGAAGGCGCCTATGACGGCGGACAGGATTATGCTGCCCAGGTACCTGCTGTTCAGATCGTTGAGGATCTCCTCGAGCACGAAGGTCATCGCGGCAAGAGGGGTGTTGAAGGCCGCCGCCAGCGCGGCGGCCGCGCCCATGAGCACCGGCCTTCGGCGCCCCTGCTTCGGCACGCCCATCAGGCCGGCCATCCCCGACGCGACTCCGCCTCCTATGAAGACCGTCGGGCCTTCTCGGCCCAGGCTCGTGCCCCCTCCGATCGAGAGGACTCCCGCGGCGAACTTGACGAGCACGTGCCTTAGGCCGACGAATCCGAGGTCTTTCCAGAACGAGACCTTCACCTCCGGTATCCCGCTGCCGGCGGACCCGGGGCTGAGCCTGCCCAGAAGCAGGCCCACGGCCAGGGTGGAGAACACTATCACGGCGAGGCTCCCGGCGGCGAACACAGGCAGGGGAAGGCTCGACAGCCTGAGCAGGCCGTGCCGGAAGAGCGCCCCGGCGCACAGCATGAATGCGACGGCGGACATCCCGGAGACGGCGCCCATGAGGATGGCCGCCGCCGGGGTCAGAGTGAGTCTTGCCAGCCTGGGACCCAAGCGCGTAGAACCTCGTTCTGCTGATCCCCGGGACCTGTTCCCGCACCGGGAAGCCGCAGCGGGAAAGACCCGCAGGGCGCGTACGGGAGATGTGGGATTCCACTTCCAGAAAGCGAAACCGCGACGGGGACCCGGGGTGGTGGAGGCGGCGGGAATCGAACCCGCGTCCGTTCCCAGGGGTCAGGGAGCCACTACATGCTTAGACCGGATTTCGGATTCCCCCGGATGGCGCCCCGGACGGCTCCATCTTCGGTAGCTTCCCTGCGTTCTCGCCCCCGGACTCCGGAAAGCGGAGAGCCGGCGGCCAGCCCGCCTTCTTACGCCCGGCCTCCGGCCGACGGGCCGGACCGGAGCGGACGTGCGGCTCACTCATTGGAGCCGCAGGGTGCCGATATTAGGCGGCAGTTGTTTGTTTCCGCGTTTTATCGAGGCCACGGAACCTCGGCATGCAACTCCGGGACCACATCTGAGCCCGTCGAAACCAGTCGCCCCCTTTCCCCGGGCCTGTCCCGTGACAAGCTAGGCAAACCCTCCCACCCAAGTCAATAGGCCTTGCCCGGGTCCGCCCGGAGATGTATAAAAGAGCCTCCGAACCGCGGAAAGGAATCCGAGATGTCGTACAGATGCGCAATATGCGGCAAGGGACAGGCAGTGGGCTACAGGGTGAGCCACTCCCTCCGCCACACGAAGCATTCCTGGAAGCCCAATCTCCAGTCCGCCCGCGTCGTCGTCGAAGGCGTCACCAGGAAGATCAGGGTCTGCACCTCCTGCCTGAGGGCCGGCAAGGTCCGCAAGGCCTGAGGCGGTCCATCCTGTAAGAATGGCGGCCTCCGGGCCGCCATTTCCATTTCAGGGAATCCCCGCCCTAGCAGAAGGCCGAACTCTCCACCACCACCTGCGGCATCGGAGGCTGCCTGTCCGACGGCTTCAATCGTGCGGCGTTCGCCGCGGCCGCAAGGCTGAACTCCCTTGCCAGGCGGGTATGGCCGAATCCCATGTTGATGAAGTCCCATTCGAACGGGAGCCCGGGCTTCAGCGGCGAGAACACCCAGTTGAAGTCGATGCCGGCCTTGGCGAAGGCCGAACTCCACCCGTCGCCGTCAAGCCTGTTGAGGAGCGCCCCGGCCGTCCTCGAGTCGCCGCGGGCCAGCAGCGCCTGTATGTGCGCCTCGTGCACTCCGAGGAACCTGAACTCCACACCCTTGATCTTCCTGAAGTCCCTGGAGAGCTCCTCCCTCCAGCGGCGGAGGTTGCGCGGATCGGCCATCGCAGTCCACTGGAAGGCGGTCCAGGGCTTGGGGACGAAGGGATTCAGGCTCAGCGACAGCGGCGTCCTGACCGTCCTGCGGATCTCCCTCACCAGGTCGACGATGGACTCCCTGTCCTCGTCCGTCTCGAACGGGAAGCCGTAGATGAAGTAGAGGCGTATCCTCGCGACCTTGCCCGAGGCATCGGCCACGGTACGCAGTATGGTCTCGTTCCTCAGGCTCTTCCCGACCACCTTGCGGAGGCCGTCCGATCCGGTCTCCGGCGCGATGGTCAGCGTCGTGGAGTCGAATCCCCCCAGCTCCAGCTGGACGGGATCCTCCGCCCTCTGCGAGCCGAGGCTCACATCGTGCCCTGCCTTCCTGGCAGCCCTGACTATCTCGTGGAAGGCCGGGTGGGAATCGGGGGAGCACGCCACGAAGCCTATCCGGGTGTCGGGCGGGAGCGAGGCGATGATGCCGGAGATCGTCTCGACGTGCCCTTCCCTGTAGGGCAGGTACGCATATCCTGCGAGACAGAACCTGCAGCTGTAGGGGCATCCGCGCGAGATCTCCAGGAGGATCATCTCGCCGAATGCGCTGCGGTCGCAGACAATGCACGATGCGGCCCCGATCCCCTCGGAACTGGCCCACTGCCTCATGATCGTCGCCCTCGGGTTCGAGTATCCGTGCAGCAGCGGGACGTAGACGCCCGGGAGGTCGGAGAGCAGCCTGAGGATCTTCTTCTTGCCCGCGCCCTGCGAGCCGAGGCTCTTGATGGTGTCCAGGATGGGCCCGAGTGAAGGCTCCGACTCCCCTATCACCATGGCGTCGAAGAACTGGGAGAGAGGCATCGGATTCGCGGTCACGCACAGTCCGCCGGCTATCACTATCGGCCAGTTGTCGGTTCTGTCCGAGCTCCTCGGGGGGATCCCGGACATCCTCATCATCTCGAGTGCGTTGATGTAGTCAGGCTCGTAGGCGATGCTGAACGCGAGCAGGTCGCAGCTGCGGATCGAGGCGCCGCTCTCGAGAGTGGTCACCGGCCGGCCGGTCCTCCTGCGCCAGTTGAGCTCGTCGGCCTCCGGGAGGAAGGCCCGCTCGCACACCGTGTCGGGCCAGCTTCCGAGTTGCAGCAGGACCTGCTGGTAGCCGAGGGAGGACATGCCGACGGAGTATGCGCTCGGATATGCGAGGACGGTCTCGAAGACGCCGCGGGAGTTCCTCGGCTTGAGTCGGACCTCGGACTCGAGCAGGGAGACCCTGCGCTCGTCGTACCTGTCCGCTGCCGGCAACCTGCTCACCGCGGGGACACCTCCGTAACTGTCGTCCGACCCCGAATATAGAGCTAGACGGATTCCGCAATCAACAATGTCGGTATATCCGCCCCCAGCTCTAGTTGACAGTCTTTCGGAGGAAGGTGGGAAGATTGGACCTCTGCGGTTCCACCTTCGATCCCGGACCGAGCGACTGCAGCTGCTGGCTGTCCGGCCCCCTCCCGATCCTGGGCACGGTGAATGTGGCGGCGTCCAGCTGCGGGAAGACCACCTCCTCGGGTTCCCTCTGGGCCACCTGGCCGAAGCCGGTTGCGATGACGGTGATCTTCATCTCATCCCCGAGGCTCTCGTCCACGCCAGCCCCCATGAAGACGTGGGCCTGGGGCCCCGTGGTCGAGGTTATGAACCTCATGGCCTCGTTCATCTCGCAGAACCTGGCCTCGGCCGAGGCCTGGAAGTGGACCAGCAGGGCCTGGGCCCCCTCGATGGACACGCCCTCGAGCAGGGGCCCGGAGATGGCCTCGCGGGCCGCTTCGGTCCCCCTGCTGGGGCCGGATGCGCGGCCGGTGCCTATCATCGCCCCGCCGCCCATTGTTATGACCGTCTTCACGTCCTGGAAGTCCCTGTTGATCAGGCCCGGCGTCGAGATCAGGCTGCAGATCCCGTCAACCGCGTTCAGCAGTACATCGTTGGCCCTGTCCAGGATGGACTGTATCGTGGAGTCGGGGTCGGCCACGTTGTTCAGACGGTCGTTGGGGATGACGATCAGGGTGTTGACCTCCTTGCGGAGCTCATCTATGCCCATCTCGGCCTGGCGGTTGCGGATATCCCCCTCGTACTCGAAGGGGCTCGTGACGACTCCGACGGTGATGGCTCCGGCATCGTGGGCTATCCGCGCCACTGTCGGTGAGGCCCCGGTGCCGGTTCCGCCGCCCATGCCTGCGGCTATGAAGACCATGTGACAGCCCGACAGGACTTCCTCGATCTCCTTCATGTTCTCCTCGGCCGCGCGGTGGCCGATCTCGCAGTTCCCGCCCGCGCCGAGTCCCCGAGTCTCCCTCTGGCCGATCTGGAGCTTCGTCTCGGCGAGGCAGTGGTTCAGAGCCTGGGCGTCCGTGTTGATGGCAACGAACTCGACCCCGGAGATCTTCTGGCGGATCATCCTGTCGAGCGCGTTGCAGCCGCAGCCCCCGACGCCCACGACCTTCAGCCTGACGCGCCCCGTAGTCTCTTCGCCTATCTCCATCAACTGGGTAACGACCATTGTCCCCCCCTCATCTCAGCCTGTCGGCGACGCCGGCAAGCCTGCGGAAGAGGCCGGTGAGGCCCCTGCCCTTCCTGTTCCTAGCTTCCTCCGTCACTTCCCGTGCAATCTGGATCAGACCCATGCAGGTCGAGAACTCCGGCGAGAGGACCATCTCGGTCGAGCTCTCGAAGCCTGAAGGAGCGCCGAGCTCGACCGCCAGGCCGGTCGCCCGGCTGGCGACTTCGACGATCCCCGGAAGCCTGCTCGTGCCGCCCGTCACCACGAGGCCCGCAGGAAGGTCGGCCATCTCCACCCCGGACTTGAGGAGCTCGGCCAGAACGCCCTCGAAGATCTCCTCGACCCGCTGACCTACGACCTGGGAGACGACGGCATGGGAGACTGTGAAGACTCCCCTGTTCCCGAGGCGTGGCACTCGCCTGCTGGAGTTGGGGTCGACCATCCCCGATGCGGCCACGGCCCAGCCGGTCTTTATCTTCTCCGAGTGGTCGAGCGGGATCCTGAGGGCCTGCAGATCGTGTGTGATGCTGTCGCCGCCCAGCGGGACGACGCCAACGTGGGCGGGATAGCCGTTCCGGTAGACTGCCACGTCGGTCGTCCCGGCGCCTATGTCCGCCACGGCAACGCCCATCTCCCTCTCGTCCGCGGTCAGCACCGCGGCCCCGCTGGCCAGGGCTGCCGGGAAGATGCCGTCGATCTCCAGGCCCGAGGCATCGACTGCCGCTTCGAGGTTCCGCACAGCGGTCCGATCCGCAATGACCGTGTAGATGCTCGCGGTCAGCTGCTCTGCCCTCAGGCCGAGCGGAGGCCTTCTGAGCCTGTCGAAGCCGTCCACCGAGTAGTCACGCCTGATCGTGGAGAGCACGCGGCAGCCGGGGGGCAGACCGACGGCCCTCGCCGCCTCCTCGGCCCTGTGGACGTCGTCGGCGTTTATCTCCCGTGACTCGGCGTCATCCTGTCTTCCAACGCTCACGGTCCCGGTGCCGCTGAAGCCACGGACATGGGCGCCGCTCACGGACGCGAAGACGCTCCGTATGCGTGCGGAGCTCAGCAGCTCAGCATCGGAGACGGCCTTCTCGATCGCAGCCGTCACCCCGGCCACGTCGAGCAGGACCCCCTCCCGAAGACATCCTTCCACAGGAGCCTGGCCTGCACCCGTGACAGACAGCTCGCCGCTCTCGTCCACCTCGGCCGCTACACAGCAGACCTTGCCGGTCCCGATGTCCAGCCCTGTGATCATGTTGTCGATCATGAGGATACCCCCTGACCGCAGCTCCGCCTCAGAACGACCTGCCCCTCGTACCTCAGGTCGACCTGGTTCCAGTCCGAGCCCAGGCATCCGGACTCGAGAGCTTCAGAGTACTTCGCCAGACGCTCGGAGAACCCCCTGTCGCCGAGCAGCAGAGTCCTGCTCCCAACCACGGCCTCGAGGCAACGCCCTTCGACCCTGAAGGAGTCGACGCCCCGGGGGATCCCCTCGGAAGCCCAGATCACGATGCGCCTGAGCACCCCCGGATCGGGGGAGCCTCCGACCTCGAAGAGGGGCAGCGTGTCTGATATGAAGCTGTCGGGGAGGTTGCGGCCCCTGTCCGAGACCGCCGACCGCCAGCCGCCCCTCGACAGGAGCAGTACGGGGCGGGAGGGATGGATATCCACTCCGAGGCCGTCGGGCCAGGATCGCCATGCGATGGCGCTCTCCATCCCGGGGACGACTTCGACGGCGTCACGGATCTCCCGGAGGTCCACTCTCCCCAGGGGTGTTCCAAGGAAGGGGCGGAGGGCCGTAGATACGGCGGCGGAATCACAGGTCCTGCAGCCGTAGACGCAGACTTTCGCCAGATCGAACTCTCCGCTCCGCTCCATCCACCTGTACAGCAGAGCCGAGAGGAGCCCCAGCAGAGCCACGCCGGCCCAGGCCGGAACGAGGAGAGTCCTGCGCCTCATCGGCCATCCCCCAGAGCCAGCCTCGCAAGGGAGTCGGAGACTCCCGCGCCCATGAACACGACCACGTCGGCGTCGATGGAGCGGGCCAGCCCGACGGCCTCGCGCGGGCCGCACCGGGAACATCCGGCACCGGCCGCGACGGCCGCGGAAACGACGAGCCCGCTGTCTACCCCGGGGACCGGGCTCTCCCTTGCCGGGTAGATGGGGAGGACGAACGCGATGTCGGCTTCCGCCAGGGCCCTGCCCATCTCCGCCCCGAGCCGCGCGGTCCGGGAGAAGAGGTGGGGCTCGAAGATCACCGCCAGCCTGCTTTCGGGCATGGCTCTGCGGAGAGCCGAGATCGACGCCGCCATCTCGCGCGGATGGTGGGCATAGTCGGAAACGATCAATCTGCCGTCCCTGATGCCCAGCCTCTCCAGCCTCCTGCCGACGCCGGGGAATCCATCCAGCGCATCCAGTGCCGTCCGGGCATCGACGCCGAGGAGGGATGTCAGGGCAAGGGTCGTCGCCGCGTTCCGCAGATTGTGGACCCCGGGGATGCCCAGCCGGCCCGTCATGCCTGCGACGTCGAATGTCTCCCCCCAGCCGGAGGCTCCCCTCCCGACACAGTCGAAGTCCCCCCCCGGACCGGCCGACAGCACCCGCCGGCCTATCCTGGATGCCCAGAAGGCAAGGTCGGGGTTCTCGACCGGCACTACTACTCCACCACCGGGGGCGGTCAGCTCGAGGAAGATCTGGAATGCCGAGTGCAGTGCCTCCTCCGATCCGTAGCACTCGAGGTGCTCGAGATCGAACGAGGTGACGGCAGCCGCCTCATGAGGTATCCGGAGGAAGGCCCTGTCGTACTCGTCGGCCTCCAGGACGACTTCGTCGCCGCCCGGTCTGAAGCCGCCTGTCCAGCCCGGCACCTTCCCTCCTGCGAGCACCGTCGGATCGACTCCGGAATACTGGAGCACCCACCCCGTCATCGCAGTCGTGGTCGTCTTGCCGTGGGCCCCGGCGACCGCCGCGACCCTGCACCCCGGGCACATCCATGCCAGGGCCTCGCTTCTCCTGAGTACCAGAGCCCCGGACGAGCGCCCAGCCTCCAGCTCCGGGTGATCCCCTGGGACCGCCGCGGTATGGACGAGCACCTCGCAGGAGGCTGCATGTGCAGGAGAGTGGCCGGTTTCCACATGGATTCCAAGATCGGCCAGCCATGGCTCGGCCGACGGATCCCTGTCGCATCCGGAGACCTCGTGCCCCCTGTGGGCCATCCACGCCGCCAGGGCGCTCATCCCGCTGCCACAGATCCCCATGAGGTGAGCTCTCACCGCGAAGCCCCCCCTCTCGCCGCGTCCAGGAGCAGGCCCGCGACGATCCCGGCCGATCCCCCGGGGAAGAGGCCCGAGATCGCCCGCGACATCGAGGCGAGTCTCTCCGGCTCGGAGAGGACCTCCCTCACCGCCGTCCAGAGGCCGTCCGCCGAGAGAACGCTCTCCTTCAGGCTCAGGGCCCCTCCCGTCGCTGCCGCGGCCGCCGCGTTCATCGACTGGTGATCGTCGGCGGCGAACGGGTAGGGTATCAGCACGGCCGGCAGGGCGAAGTGCGAGAGCTCCGCCAGGGTCATCGCCCCGGCCCTCGCTATCGCCAGATCGGCGCAGGAGTACAGAGGCGAGGGATCGACCGCGAAGGGCACCGGCAGGACGCCGGACCGCTCCCGGGCGGAAGACGACATCCGCGCGGCATCGCGCTCGCCGCACTGCAGGACCACCTGCAGGCCCGGAGGGGCGAGAAGGGCCAGATCGTTCAGCGCGCGGGCCCCCTGGCTCCCGCCGAGCACCAGAACCGTGGGAAGCTCCGGGGAGAGCCCGAGAGCGATCCTCGCCGCCCTCCTGTCCATCCTGCGCAGTGACGGCCTCACGGGATTCCCCACGAAGAGCGCCCGTCCTCCGAAGCATGCTGCGGCGCACTCGAAGCCGACGAGGACCCTGCTGGCGAACCTGGAGGCGACCCTGTTCGCACGGCCGGGGATGGCGTTCGACTCGTGCAGGAGGACGGGAGTCCCCCTGAGCCGGCCGGCGAGGGCGCAGTAGAACGACGAATAGCCTCCCGTGGCGAGGATGGCGGCCGGTCTGGACTCCGCGAGCAGGGAGAGCGCCCGTCCGACGGCAAGAGCAGCGGAGAAAGGCAGGAGGGACCTGCCGGTCCATCCGCAGTCCACCCTCGGGGCCCTCATGAAGGTCACGGAACCTCCCCAGGAGGCGTACATCGACCTGTCCACAGGCCTGGTCGTGGCCGCGAAATGCACCTCGACCGAAGGGTCGGCAGCCTTCACGGCCTCCGCAACTGCAAGGGCCGGGGCTATGTGTCCCCCCGTTCCCCCTCCGGCCAGCAGAACCCTCACGACTTCGCCGTCCCGGAGATCCGCGCCATTACGCCTATGCTCACCAGAGTCATCAGTACGCTCGTGCCCCCCCACGAGATGAGGGGCAGCGTGACACCCGTCGTGGGGAAGAGACGGGTGGCGACACCCATGTTGAGGAGTGCCCCGACGACTATCGACGAAGTGAATCCCGCCGCCGTGAGCGAGCCGAACGTGTCGTCCGCCCTGTCGGATATCCTCAACCCGAGGATGCAGAAGGCCACGAACCCCAGGATCAGGATCGTCGTGCCCACGAATCCGGTCTCCTCGCCGATGACCGCAAGTATGAAGTCAGAGAACGGCTCGGGGAGGAACCCGCGCTGCTGCCTCCCCCTTCCCAGCCCGCGCCCCAGAAGTCCCCCACTCCCGAGGGCGATGCAGGACTGGACCGGCTGATAGTTCTCCTCCTGCATCCCTGCGCGCTGGTTCAGCCACGCCTCTATCCTCTGGCTCTGGTAGTGGGTCCCCAGGATGAAGATGGCGGCCACGGACCCGAGCAGGACGAGCAGACCCAGGATGTGGCTGAGCCTCGCCTCCCCGAAGAAGAGCATCGCGGCCATCATCGACACGAGGTAGAAGGCCCCCGCGAAGTCCCGCTGGAGCAGTATCAGGCCTGCCGGGAGAACGGCGGCGGCGGCTGTGACTGCGAATCCCGCGAGTGTCCTGGGCTTCACGCTCCCGCCGGCTATCAGTCCGGCGGTGAAGAGAACGTAGGAGAACCTGAGCAGATCCGAGGGCATGAAGCTGACCGGTCCGATCGACAGCCATATCGTCGATCCGTTGCGCGACTGCGCCAGCGGGAAGCCCGGGATCACCGTCAGGAGCACGAGCAGCACCGAGACAGCGTAGAGAGGGACGGAGACGGTCTTCCAGAACCTGAGGGGCATCCTCCACGCGGCCAGTCCGAGGACTGCGCCCAGGGCCACTCTGAGAACATGGCCCACGAAGTAGTAGTGGCTGTTCCCGTGCGAGATCATCGAGGAGAACGAGCTGGCGGAGAGAACAGCCATGGCTCCGGCGGTGAGCAGGCCGCCGGTGACAAGCAGCAGTGCGCGCCCGTCCGGTCCTATCCGTGTCCGGATCACCTGAGGTCCTTCACGAGACTGCGGAAGTGCTCGCCGCGTTCCTCGAAGTTCCTGTACTGGTCGAAGCTCGCGCAGGCCGGGGACAGGAGGACGACGTCTCCCGGAACCGCGGACTCGCGGCAGAGCCGCACCGCCGTGGACAGGTCCCCGGCCTGGACCACCGGCGCCGCGCCGCCCCAGGCCTCCTCGAGCTCGGCGGCCGCGCTGCCGATCAGCACGAGGAGCTTCACCTTCTGCTCGATCAGGGGCGCCAGGTCGGAGTAGGGAGTCCCCTTGGAGAGCCCTCCGGCTATGAGGACGACCGGGCGCGTGAAGCTCTCGAGCGCGACGCGAAGCGAATCCTGGTTCGTGGACTTGGAGTCGTTCACCCAGTCCACGCCGTCGATCGTCACTATTCTCTCGATGCGGTGTGCCACGCCGGGGAACGATGCCAGGCCCTCGACCATCGACGCGGCCGGGATGCCGGTTCTGCCGCAGAGGCATACGGCGGCGAGCGCATTCGCCAGGTTGTGCCGGCCCGGGATGGACAGCGATCCGGCAGGCATCACCGCGGTGCGCCTCCCTTCCCTCACCTCCCAGATCGTCCCCCCCGAGGCCTCGGCTCCGTTCCTGACGGGCCTCTCCATGCTGAAATGCTCCTCCATCCCCCTGGCGAGGCCCAGGAGGGGCACCGACTCGGGATCGTCGATGTTCAGCACGGCGAGATCCTCGGAGTGCTGGTTCGAGAAGATCCTCGCCTTGGCCGACCTGTAGCCCTCCATGTCACCGTGGCGCTGGAAGTGATCCGGAGTGAGGTTGAGCACCGCCGCTCCCGCCGGCCTGAAGGTCTCGATGGTCTCCAGCTGGTAGCTGCTCACCTCGAGGACCATCCAGTCGACGTGCGGGTGGTCCAGTACCGCGTCTGAGAACGGGTAGCCGACGTTGCCGGCGACCACCGCCTTGAGGCCCGCGCTCCGGAGTATGTAGCCCACCCACTCGGCAGTCGTAGTCTTCCCGTTCGATCCGGTAACGGCGAGGATCGGGGGCCGGCAGTTCCTGAAGGCCAGCTCGACCTCGCCGATGACCGGAACGCCCGAGGCCGCCGCGGCGGCGGGGAGCGGAGCCCGGGGGCTGATGCCCGGGGAGAGCACGAGGCCTTCGAGGGTGTGGACGAGGTCGAGGCCGGCTCCGCCCGCGGAGATCGTCGAGCACCATTCGCACACCCCGATGCCTGGATCGTCGTCGAAGCCTATCACCTCGAAACCGCAGGAGGAGAGGAGGCGCGCCGCGGCCCGGCCGCTGCGCCCGAGGCCGGCCACGCCGATCCTGCGCCCCTCTCCGCGATTCCAGTATCCGGGCATATCCCCGGCCTACCTTATCTTCAGCGTGCTGAGCCCGAGAAGGCCCAGCAGCGCGGCAAGGATCCAGAATCGGATGACGACCTTGCTCTCCGGCCAGCCCAGCAGCTCGAAGTGGTGATGCAGAGGCGCCATCCGGAAGACACGCCTCCCGGTCCTCCTGAAGTGCCCCACCTGGATCGTCACGCTCAGGACCTCGGCTACGAAGACGCCCCCGACGATTGCGAGCAGGAGCTCGCACTTGGTCGCGACCGCCATGGCCCCGATCGCCCCGCCGAGGGCCAGAGAGCCCGTGTCACCCATGAAGACGCTTGCAGGAGGCGAGTTGTACCAGAGGAATCCGAGGCAGGCGCCCGCGGCCGCCCCGGCGAAGACGGCTATCTCTCCGGCCCCCGACAGGAACGGGAACTGGAGGTATGCGGCGAACCTGGCGTTGCCGATGAGATAGGCCATCACGCCGAATGCCAGTATGGATACCAGGCTGACGCCGGTTGCCAGGCCGTCCAGGCCGTCGGTCAGGTTGGCCGCGTTGGCCGTCCCGGCCAGTACGACGGCAACGAACGCTATGTACAGGATCCCGAAGTCGAGCCTCACCTGCTTGAGGAACGGCACGGTCGTCTCGCTTGCCGAAATCGATGTCTCGCCCGAGCTGATGTCTACGATCCGGACGCCCGGGAGCTCGGATGGACCGCTCTGGCCCGCGCTCATCGGGGAGAAGAAGAGCCACGCGCCCACCCCCAGCCCCAGTACGAACTGCCCTACCAGTTTGTAGCGGCCGATAAGGCCCCTGGAGCAGTGCCTGACGATCTTCAGGTAGTCGTCCAGAAGACCGATGAGGCCCATCCACACCGTGCAGAGGAGGACCATCAGCAGGAAGGGGTTGTCGAGCCGTCCCCAGAGGAGCACGGGGACCAGGACCGAGAGGAGGATGATGATCCCCCCCATGGTCGGCGTTCCCTCCTTCGACAGATGGCTGGAGGGGCCGTCGTCCCTGACATGCTGGCCGATCTGCCTCCGGCGGAGGAACGAGATGATCTTCGGCCCCACCAGAAAGGCGATGAGAAGGGCCGTGACCGTGGCGTACGCGGCTCGGAATGTCAGGTATCCGAACAGGTTGAATAGGGAAACGCTGTCCCTCAGCGGGTACAGCAGCCAGTAGAGCATCCGCCCTCCCCGACGAGCGCCCCGACCAGACGGTCGAGTTGCACGGCATGGCTTCCCTTCACGAGAAGCGTCAGTGGCCCCGCCAGCTTCCGTACGATCCCGAGGGCATCCTCCCAGCTCCGGGCGCCGGAGAAGGGAGTCAGGCGGAGGACCGCGGAGGCCCTCCGGAAGCTGGGACCGACCAGGATCAGCGACTCGAGACCTATCGAGTCGGCCTTCCTCAGGACATCCTCGTGCGCCGCGCGTCCGAACCCGCCCAGTTCGAGCATGTCCCCCAGCACGGCGCCCTTCCTGCCCCGCCTCTCGCCCAGCGCTTCCAGGCAGGCGATCATCGAGTCGGGATTGGCGTTGTAGCTCTCGTCGAGGATCGTCAGGTCCCCGATGGCAAGCTCCTCGCCGCGGCCATGCATCGGGTGGAAGCCTTCGAGTGCCGCCGCGGCCAGGTCCGGAGGCACTCCCATCCTGCAGGCCACACCGAGTGCCATCAGCGCATCTGCCCGCAGATGCGGACCGAAGCCGTCAAGACGAAGCGGTACCCCCCAGGGGAGGGCGGTGAAGCCTTCACCCTCAGCCTCGAGCCAGATATCCCCTCCGCGCCCCGCCCTGAGTGGCTCGAGCCCCCGGCGGGATGCAGCCTCCTCGAGGATCGGCTCGCCCACCGGTATGACGCAAAGGCCGCCCTGCCTGGTCTGCAGGAGGAGCTCGGCCTTGGCGGCGGCGATCCCTTCCCTGCTGCCCAGGAACTCGATGTGAGCCGTGCCGATGTTGGTCACCACCGTGCAGTCCGGCCTGGCCACGCCGCCCAGGACGGTCAGTTCGCCGGCAGCGCTCATGCCGAGCTCGAACACGCCGGCCTCGCTGTCGGCCGGCATGTTCATGATGCTCAGGGGAAGGCCGAGTGAGTTGTTCAGGTTGCCGGGACTCGAGAAAGCCTTCAGGGTCGGCGAGAGGGCGGCCCTGATCATCTCCCTCGTGGTCGTCTTCCCGCTCGAGCCGGTAACTGCGATCACGGGGACCCGGATCCTCGACCTCAGAGCAGACGCGCCGTCGAGCATGGCGCGCCCGACGGACCCGACGAGCACCACTCCGGTGCTCCAGCGGTCCTCCGACACGACGGCCCTGGCTCCCGCGGCGATCGCAGGGTCGACGAAGTCGTGCCCGTCGACTCGGCTTCCCCTGAGTGCGAAGAAGAGGGCTCCCGGGCCCGCCAGGCGCGAGTCGATGCAGGCCGAGTCCAGAGCTCCGTCCGGGCCCATCAGCCTGCCCGAGCAGGCGGCGGCGAACTCGGCCAGCGTGAAGTTCACCTCATTCCCCTGAGCACCGCGCGGGCGGCCTCCCGGTCGTCGAAGTGCGACTTCGAACGGCCCACGATCTGGTAGTCCTCGTGGCCCTTGCCCGCTATCACCACGACGTCTCCCGGGCGGGCCATGCCTACGGCCGCACCGATCGCAGCCATTCGATCGGGTTCGACCGTGACCCCGTCCAGATCGGGCATTCCGGCGACCACTTCATCGATGATGGCCGAAGGGTCCTCGGTCCGGGGGTTGTCACTGGTTACCACCACCAGATCGGCGAGCGAGCGGGCGATCGACCCCATCAGGGGACGCTTCGCGCGGTCCCTGTCGCCTCCGGCTCCGAAGACGGCTATCACCCTTCCCGAGGCCAGCTCCCGCGCCTGGCGCAGGACCCGTTCGAGGGCATCGGGCGTGTGCGCGTAGTCGACGGCCACCAGGAAGGGCTGGCCCTCGTCGACGGTCTCGAACCGTCCCGGCACCCCGGTGAATCCGTCGAGCGCCCGCGCGCAGGAGTCCGGGGAGTATCCGAGAGAGATGCATGCGGAGATCGCGCCAGCCGAGTTGAACACGCTCACCCTGGCCGGGACCCGCATGGAGACTTGCGTCGAGAAGCCCTGGCCGGACAGCGTGTAGGAGATGCCTGATGCCGTGACGGAGGTCCCGGTGATCACGAAGTCGTCTTCCGCCCCGTTGCCGAATGTCAGTGTCCCCCGCACGCGGGGCCATCCCGGCGAATAGGTTCCGAAGAGCGCGGTGCCGCCGGGCTTCAGGAGCGAGAGGAGGCGCAGCTTCGCCTGGAGGTACTCCTCCATCGTCCCATGGAAGTCGAGGTGATCCTGGGTGATGTTGGTGAAGAGCGCGCGATCGAAACGGACCTCGTCCACCCGAGAGAGCGAGAGGGCGTGGCTGGACACCTCCATGACGGCAGCGGTGTCTCCCCCGGACCTCATCTCGGAGAAGAGCCTGGCGATGGTGAGGGAGTCGGGCGTGGTCTCCCTGGCGGCTACCTTCCTGCCCGCCACTATGTGACCCACGGTCCCCAGGAGGCCGCATCGGCGACCCTGCTTCTCCAGGATCCAGCGGATCATGTGGGCAGTGGAGGTCTTCCCGTTCGTCCCCGTGATCCCCACCGTCACCAGGTCCAGCCAGGGCCTGGAGTAGAAGTTGGAGGCTATCCTCGCCAGGGCGGGCCTGTTGTTGCCGGAGGGGTTCACGATTTCCGTATCCATGCCCAGGGGGCGCTCGAGCAAAACGGCGGCCGCCCCCGCTTCCACGGCCCGGGATGCATAGGAGTGCCCGTCGTCGGAGTAGCCCCTGATCGCGACGAAGAGGAATCCGGGGCCGACCTCCCTGGAGTCGACGGCGACCCCGGCGACCTCAAGCTCCGCCAGCCCGCCGGCAGCCAGCGCGCCGGTGCCTTCCAGGATCCGCCCGAGCCTCATCGGAGTGCCACGCCGCCGCGGTCTGAGTCCGACCGGGAAGCTCCGAGGGCCATGTCCGGATCGGTCGAGATCATCCTCGACACCATGCTCGAGAAGGTCGGGGCGGCCAGCGTGCTGCCGAACCTGTACACGAAGCCGGGCCTGTCGATGACGACCACCGCCACGAGCCTGGGGCTCTCGGCAGGCACCATCCCGGCGAAGGCGGACAGGTAGGCTCCCCTGCCGAAACCCAGCCTCTCGGCCGTGCCCGTCTTGCCCCCGATCGTCACGCCGTCGACGGCGGCGCTCCTTCCGGTGCCGCTCTCGACCGCGAGGCGCAGTATCCCCCTGATCGTCGCGGCAGTCTGTGGCGTCATGACCCGCCTCAGAGGGAAGCAGGCCCAGCTCCTCCAGCGGCCCGAGTCCCTGCTGGCGGCAACGAGCCTGGGCTGGACCAGGATTCCTCCGTTGGCAACCACACAGAAGGCTCTTGTGAGCTGGAGCGGCGTCACCGCTACTTCCTGTCCTATGGCCATCGAGGCCTTGGAGAGCCCTGACCAGTGGGCGGGATCGCGCAGGATTCCGCACTGCTCCCCGGGAAGGTCGATCCCCGTGGGCGTGCCGAATCCGAACCTCAGGCAATAGGAGTAGAAGAGGGAGTCGGGCAGGAGCATCGCCATCTGGATCGTGCCGACGTTGCTCGACTGCGCGATGATCTGGTCCACCGTGAGGACCCCGTGCTCGTGGCAGTCGGATATCGACCTGTCCGCCACCTCGATCAGTCCGCGGCTGCAGTCGAAGGAGTCGGAGGGCGTCACGAGCCCCTCCTGGAGACAGGCGGTGAGCGTCACTATCTTGAAGGTCGATCCCGGCTCGGTCATGCCCTCGACGCAGTAGTTCATGTCCAGCGGGCCTCCGGGGGCCCTCACCGGGTAGCTCCCCATGGCGAGGATGTCGCCGTTCCAGGGATCCATCACGACTGCCGCGCCCCAGCTGCCGCCCGATTCCTCGACGGCCTTCTGGAGTTCCTCCTGCACGATGCACTGGAACCTGGAGTCTATGGTCAGCATCAGGTCGGCGCCGTCCACCGGGGGGATGTTCTCGGCGTCGGCGTCGGTGACGCTCATGCCTGCGAAGGCGCTGCGCTCGACGAAGCGGACACCCGCAGTGCCGGTGAGGAGCCCGTCGTACTCCTTCTCCAGTCCCTCCGTTCCTCCGGGGCCGGCCCTGCCGACCAGCGATGCGGCAGCATCCCCCAGAGGGTAGACCCTGCGGGAGCCGACGGTCCAGTTCACGCCCCTGGGCACGGGGCCGGAAATCAGCGGGAGGGCTTCCTCGTACGGGATGTCGCGGGCCAGGATCTGATTCATGCCTGTCCGGTCCGGCACACTCGTCGCGGCCCCCATGCCGGACAGCCTCATGCATAGGCTGTCGATCTCGGCCTCCTGGCCTTCCGGCACGTTGGGCCAGTAGACCTCCACGGTGACCACGGGCCTGTTCCCGGCGAGGATGTAACCGTTCCTGTCGTAGATCCTCCCGCGGCAGGGCTCGAGTACGACCCGGTGGCTGTGCTGGGCATTCGCCACGGCAGAGTAGAAGTCGTGATCGACCAGCTGGAGGCGGGCGAGCCTGCAGGTCATCACGAGGAACACCGAGCAGGCCAGGGCGGCCGCAAGGCGGATGCGCGTGGACCTCCGTCCCGGGCGGGGCTCATCTGAGCGTCGCAACTGTCTCCTCGGCCGGGCCTGGGGTGGCCAGTGCCAGCCTGGACAGGGGGAGGGGTCCCAGGCCGAGGGCCCTTCCCGCGGTCTCGAGCCTGGACGGAGACAGAAGGAAGGCCCGGAGGTTCTCGAGGTCCTCCTCCTGCCTGAGCAGGGCGGTGCGAGTCTCCTCCAGGCTCTCCATCCTCAGAGCAAGAGTCAGCCTCCAGTTGTGGAGCGCCACCTCGCCCATCGCGAGAGCCACCGCGAGGAGCGCCGAGGCGAGCAGGGCCTGCCGCATGCGGGTCATCGCCTGACCACCATCCGGAGCCTTGCCGATCTCGACCTCGGGTTTCGCCGCCTCTCCTCTTCACAGGCCTGCAGCCATGGAGGAGTGGCCGGGCCGAAGTCGGCGGAGTCCCTGAAGAAGTGCTTGACCGCTCGATCCTCGATGGAGTGGAACGTGATGAAGGCGGCCCGCGCGCGCGGCGTCGTCCATCCGGCCAGGCCGTTCATCAGCCCGGACAGGCGCGACATCTCATCGTTCACGACGATCCTGAGGGCCTGGAAGACCCGCGAGAGGCTCTTCACGGGCCTGCCCCTGCAGGCCCTGACTACCACACTCCTCAGATCAGAGGTCGTCTCCAGCGGGCGGGCCCTCACGATCGCCCTTGCTATCGCCCTGCTCCGGCTGTCCTCGCCCCACTTCCACAGCAGGTCGGCGAGGTCCGCCTCGGCTGTGAGGTTCACGAGATCCCGGGCGGAAGTCGCACCTCCCCTGTCGTATCTCATGTCGAGAGGACCGTCGGATGAATGCGCGAAACCCCTCGAGCCGTCGTGGAGCTGGATCGAGGACATCCCGAGGTCGAAGAGCGCTGCGTCGGCCTTCCCGAGCCCGAGGTCGGAAAGGATGACCGGTATCTCCTCGTATCCGGCCGCAACGAGATGAAGCCCCGGTGAAGCAGGCAGCAGCCCACGGACGAGCTCTATGGCTTCGGGATCGAGGTCGACGGCAAGGAACACCGCATCGGGGAAAGCCTCCATGAGAGCGGCGAGATGTCCCCCTCCGCCCGCGGTCCCGTCCACGACGAGCTCCGGCTTCGAGGGGCGGAAGAAGCTGACTATCTCTTCCACCATCACCGGCTCGTGGACGGGGCTCCGGGACGAGGGCGTTCCGCGCGATATGCCGGGATCAAGCGGAGCCTTCACTCGCCCCTCCGAACGGCGCCGCGACATCAGAGGTCTATCTCGAGCCCCTCGGCCACCTCTTCGAACGACACATCCCCGCTCCTGAGGGCGGATGCATACCTGTCGGGTGCCCAGATCTCGATCTTGTCGATCTGCCCCAGGAAGACCACTTCGCCCCTTATGCCAGCCATCGAGGCCAGCTCGGAGGGAATGGAGATCCTTCCCTGCGCGTCCACGCTGACAGGTCTCAGGTAGCTTGCGAACCTTCTGAGGAAGAACCTGTGGCGCTGCTGGTTGCGCGAGAGCTTCCCGAGGGATTCCCTCAGGCCGGCCCACTTCTCGGGGGTGTACAGCTCCAGGCATCCGTCCATGCCGAGGTTCAGGAAGAGGTCCTCGCCCGTCAGCTGGCGACGGAACTGGGCAGGAACGCTTACCCTGCCCTTGTCATCCAGAGAATGGACATGCGCACCGGTGAATTCGACCATTTCCCTCCCGCGCGCATATTCTCATCCCACTTTCCCCCACTGTCAACCCACTTCTTGGGATGGCAACCCACCAGATGCCGCGGCGGGTCCACTGCGGGCGTCGGACCGTGATGTGCGGAAGGGCCTTTCGTCAGGCCTGCGGGGAATCCGTCGGGGGAGGAGCCGAGTCTCGCTTGCGCGACCGCGAGCGGCGGCCGTCGGAGTAGTAGTAATAGTACCTGTACGTGTAGTACCCGTACGACGTGTACATCTTGAGTGGGTCGAACCCGTTCAGGACCGCTCCGACAACGAACGCCGAGGAACGGGCCAGCTTCGTGAGGGCGGTCTGCACCACCCGCCTGTTGCCGAGCTTCGCGCCCACGACCATGAGCGTTCCGTCGAACTCCGGGCTCAGCAGGAGCGCGTCCGTGACCACGGCGACGGGCGGGCTGTCGAAGATGATGATGTCCCAATCCCGCGAAAGCTCGGCGATCAGATCGCGCAATCTCGCACTGCCGAGCAGCTCCGACGGGTTGTGCGGGATGAAGCCGCATGGTATCACGCTGAGGTTCTCCACCTTCGTGGAGTGGATGCACTTCTCCAGCGGAGTCACGGCGGCGACGGCCTCCGAGAGGCCCGGCTCACGCTCGACTCCGAACAGGTTGTGGATGACCGGCCGGCGAAGGTCGGCATCCACGAGCAGGCTCCTCTGCCCGGCCTGGGCGAAGGCCACGGCGAGGTTCGCCGAGGTGGTCGACTTGCCCTCCCTGGGGCCGGCGCTGGTCACGAGGATGCTCTTCATCTGGCGATCCGCCCTGCCGAACCTCAGCCCTGTGCGGAGGTCCCTGTAGGCCTCGCTCACCGGATCCCTGGGTGCGAAGTGCGTTATCAGGCTGGTGGACATCCCGGTACGGGCGGAGTACGGAGCCGAGCTCACCCTCCTGATCCGCGGAATGACACCCAGGATCGAGACTCCGAGGGCCTCGATCTGCTCCGGGCTGGAAAGGCTCGTGTCGAGGTACTCCCTGAGGAAGACCGTCCCGATCCCGAGCGCGAGGCCCACTATGAAGCCGGTGGCCAGGTTCCTCTTCCTGGAAGGCTTGATGAGCCCGCCGGGCAGGGCCGTGTCCACTATCGTCACGTTCCCGATCTGGCCCGCCTCAGCTATCCTGATCTCCTCGTACTTCGTCCGCATGAGGATGTAGACGTTCTCGCTCACCGTCCTGTTCCTCTCCAGCCTTGCCAGGTCCATCTCGGCCTCGGGGAGGGTGGACAGCCTCGCGTCCATCTCGCCGGCGATGCGGGTCAGAACCGCCTCGCGGGTGCGTTCCGACCTCATTCCGGCCTCGGCGGTGACCAGCTCCGACATGATCCCCTGCAGCGCGCCGGTCGGATCGGCCGGGAACGCAGCGGCCGCCAGGCCGGCGAGGGCCTCGGCCAGGGCCGTGCGCCTGCTGGCTATCTGACCGTCGAGGTCCTTCACCGAGGCGTCGTCGGTCGTCGCCCCCCTTGCCAGCAGAGAGGCCCTGGACCCTTCCAGCAGAGCGAGGTCGTTGAGGAGATCGGAGACGTAGGCGCTGTTGAGCTGCTCGAGATCGGAAGCCAGGTTCTGCCTGAAGCTGTCGGCTCTCGAGGCCAGGTAGTCCCTCTGCGCCTGCAGCGCGCCGAGATTCGTCCTGGCGTCGGAGGCCTCGGTCTCCAGGGATGCCAGCGACTGGACCAGTTGCTGCGTCTCGGCTGACAGATCGACTACGTCATGCTGTTCCTTGTAGGCGCGGAGGGCGTCCTCGTCGGAGAGGAGCTGCTGTTCCATGGTCGAGAGCTGGTTCTCCAGGAACTGCCTCATCTCGCGGTTCTCGCCCCTCGCCTCCTCGAGGTTCCTGTTGTAGTAGGTCTGCACCAGGATGTTGGCGAGCGCGGCGGAAGCGGAAGGGGTGCTCCCCGTCGAGGACAGGACGAAGAAGTCCGTGTCCTTCATCACGGTCACCGACACGTTGCCGGCGGCCAGCGCCACCAGGGAGGACCTCAGGTACGGGCCTTCGGGCACCGCGCCGTCGAAGAGGACCGACAGGAGGCTGTCGGAGTCGGGCGATCTGAGCACCGAGTCGGCCACCGCCTCCGCCATGCTCCGGCTCCGGATTATCTGGATCTGGTCGTTCTTCTGGGGCTCGACCTCGAACCAGAGGATTCCGGGGAAGTCCAGGGTCTGCGTCATCGCGTTGGAGATGTTGTAGATGAAGGTGGCGCTGGACTGGTACACGGGGGCCGTGCGCATCGTGATGTAGATGCTGAGGGCCATCGAGACCACCACGAAAGCCAGGATGACCCACTTGCCCTGGCGGAGCAGCCAGATGTACTCGGCCAGGTTGACGGACTCCCTGTGCTCGGATGACTCGATCATCTCTGGAGCATTATCCAGACCAGGTTGGCGGTCACCAGCACCGTGTACGCCACGTTCAGGGCGTCCTTCCACCAGTCCGCGTGGGACACGGGCACGAAGACCGTCGCCCCCGGGGACATGACGGGAACCGGTCCGCCGCTTCCGGAGAGGAACGAGTCGAGGTCGTACTCGCTCTCGACTCCGTCGATTATGACCCGGATGTGGCGGATGTCGGCCTTCGCGGTCGGACCGCCCGCCTGGGAGAGGGCGGCGACCAGATCACAGTCTGCCGGGACCATCTGCGTGCCGGGGTTCGTCACCTCGCCCCAGACGTGGACGCTCATGAGCACCTGCCCGGTTTGCACTCCCGGAACGACATAGCCCTCCGCGCCCGACGCCGCGGAAGCCGGAGCGAGGGCCAGCGCGGCCGTAAGCAGGAGAAGAGCCGGGCGGAGGATCACCGCCGCCCTATCCCGTAGTACGTGAAGCCGAGCTTGCGCAGCTTCTCGGGGTTCCACACGTTCCTTCCGTCGAAGACCACCCTCCCCTTCATCAGCGAGAGCATCCTGACGAAATCCGGCTCGCGGAACTCGGTCCACTCGGTCAGAAGCATCAGGGCGTCGGCACCCTCGAGGGCCTCGTAGGCATGCTTCGAGAACGATACGGAGCCGCCTAGCGCCTCCTCGGAGTTCCTCATGGCCTGCGGATCGAAGGCGGCGACCGAGGCACCCCTGTCGAGAAGGCCCCTTATGACGGCCAGGGGCGGTGACTCGCGGACGTCGTCGGTATTCGGCTTGAACGAGAGCCCCCAGATCGCGAACCGCAGCCCCTTCATGTCCTCGCCGAAGTGCTTCGCGGCCTTGGAGACGATGATGCCCTTCTGGTCCTCGTTGACTTCGTGCGCGGCTTCGAGGGAGCGCAGCCTGTACCCGTTCTCCCTGGCCGTCGCCATGAGCGCCCGCACGTCCTTGGGGAAGCAGGAGCCGCCGAAGCCCACTCCCGGGAAGAGGAAGCTCGGGCCGATCCGGTGATCCGACCCCACGCCGATCCGCACTTCGTTGACATCGGCCTGTATGATGTCGCAGAGGTTCGCCACCTCGTTCATGAAGGAGATTCGCGCCGCGAGCAGGCTGTTGGCGACGTACTTCGTCATCTCCGCACTGCGGTTTCTCATGATAATTATGGGGTTGTTCGTGCGCACGAACGGCGAGTAGAGCTCCTTCATGGTCTCGGCCGTGGCCGGGTCGGAAGTCCCTATCACGACCCGGTCGGGCTTCATGAAGTCGTCGATGGCGGTGCCCTCCTTGAGGAACTCGGGATTGCTCACGACGCTGACGGGATGCGCTGTCAGCTTCGCTATCTCGTCCCTCACCAGATCGGCGGTTCCCACGGGGACCGTGCTCTTGTTCACGACGATCCGGGGGCCGTTCATGTGTCGGCCGACTTCGCGTGCCACGTCGACCACGTGCTGGAGGTCCGCCGAGCCGTCCTCGTCGGGAGGGGTGCCCACGGCTATGAAGATGATCCCGCAGCTCCTGATCGCATCGACGAGGTCGGTCGTGAAGGTCAGCCTGCCCTCCTCGACATTGTGCCTGACCATCTCGTCGAGGCCGGGCTCGTATATCGGTATGACTCCCTTGCGGAGGTTCTCTATCTTGCCCGAATCCTTGTCTACGGTGACGACCTCGTTGCCCATCTCGGCGAAACAGGTTGCCGCCACCAGGCCGACATAGCCGCTTCCGACAACTGCGATGCGCATCATCCCTCCGGTTGGCTGTGGTTCAGGTTGCGCTTGCGAGAATAGGAAAGAGCCGGCGAAGTGTAAAGCCGGTCCACTATTCCGTCCCCTTCAGGCGGCGGAGGTCCCCGTTCCTCCCGGCGAGTCCCAGGCTGTCCAGAAGCTCGGCCCACAGAACGGCCGTCTTCCTGGGAACGTGCAGCGTCTCTCTGAGCTGTCCGAGCCTGAAATCCCCCGATCCGAAGGCGCCCCGCAGGACGGACACCGCCCTGCCGGCGGCTTCCGGCGTCGTGAGAAGGCCCTTGTCCAGCTCGAGCACCAGTCCTCTCTCGACAAGGCTCTCAGCCAGGGCGGAGTTCCAGGGAGATCCGGCCTCGAGGCCCTCGAAGCCGGCGGCGTCCACCGCCGAGAGCAGTGCGGCCGCATCTTCCGGAAGGACAGCCGGAAGAGCCTCGGGGTGGCTGGCGAGTGCTATCCTGTCACCCGTCCGCCTGATCTCGGACCGGTCGGAGAGGGCCAGGAGGAGCCCCTTCAGGAACCACTGGGCATGCTGCGGCAGGAGGCGCGCGATCTGCGCGGAGGGGAGGCCCGCGCTCAGCGGTCTCTCCCGGTGGTACGCCCCCAGCGCCTCGAGCAGCTTCGAGGAGGCCTGGCCGACTATTAGGGAAGACACGGCTCTCTCGGCCGAGCCGTCGCGGAAGATGACCGCCTTCCCCTGTCCGACGAGATCGGAGACGGCGGAGGCTATTTCCGACTCCTCCCTTCCCAGCTCGCGGGCGACCTCGGCCACTCCGAACCCGGAGAAGGGATCGCCCGAAAGCCTCTGCTCCAGTATGCCGGTCATGTCACCGCCGGAAAGCATCTCCACCCTGCGGAGCCTGTCCCCGCGGGCCCTCGCCCTCAGTCTGGCGGTGCCAGCCTCGAGGACGACTCCGCCTCCGATCGTCGTGACGGGGGAGAACCTCCTGATGACAAACCGGTCCCCTGGAACCGCCACCACAGGCTCCTCGAGCTGGAAGTGGACGAATCCGCTCCGCCCCGCCCCTATGCCCTCCTCGGCGATGGGGACTGCCCAGGCCATGACCTCGGCCGTTCCCGTGTGGAACCGCACTCGCTGGCGATGCTCGAGTGTCGTGTTCCTCAGCACGCTGCACTCCGCGTCGACTCCCGACACGGCCTGGAGCCAGCCCGGCTCCGCCAGTGCGCTGCCCCTCGACGCGTCCTCCCTCTCCAGGCCGACCAGGTTCAGGGCCACCCTGTCCCCGGCCCTTCCGGCGCCGGGGGTCCTGCTCTCGTTCACCCTGATCTCCCTCACCCGGTAGGTCCTCGCCGTCGGGAGGAGCTCCACTGTGTCCCCCGCCCGGACAGCTCCCGAGAGAACGGTTCCCGCGACAACCGTCCCGTGGCCCTGGAGCGTGAAGACCCGGTCGATGGCCAGCCTGAACCGGCCCCCGGAGTCTCTCTGGTTGACCGCGGCGGCCTTTTCGACGAGGGCCGAGCGGAGTTCCTCCATGCCCTGGCCGGTCACCGAGGATACCCTGAGCACGGGCGTCCCCGCATACCGGGTGCCGGAGAACAGGTCCGCGATCTCCGACTCCGCGAGATCCTGCGTGTCGCGGTCGACCATGTCGCATTTCGTCAGAGCGGTCAGTCCGGTCTCGACCCCCAGGAGCTTCAGGATGTCGAAGTGCTCGCGGGTCTGGGGCATCACTCCCTCGTCCGCGGCCACCACGAGCAGGAAGAAGTCAATCGTCGCGACCCCCGCGACCATCTGCCTCACGAACTTCTCGTGGCCGGGGACATCTATGAAGGCAAGCACCCCGCCTTCCGGCAGGGGCATGAACACGTAGCCGAGCTCGATCGTTATGCCCCTGAGCTTCTCCTCCTTCAGCCGGTCGGGATCCTTCCCCGTGAGCCACCTGACGAGGGAGCTCTTCCCGTGGTCGATGTGACCCGCAGTACCGGCTATCACGCCCACAGGGCCGAAGCCGCCCCGCCGATCCTGTCGGCCAGCTTCTCCACGAGATCCTCCGGAACCGTGCGCATGTCCGCCAGGAAGCGGTCGGACTCTATCCTGCCCGCGACCGCAGGCCTTCCGCTCCTGAGGGCCCTGGCCAGGGCCTCCGGATCGGGACACCTTATCTCGACGGCCCAGGAGGGGATGGCCGTGTCGGGGAGCGCGCCGCTGCCCATGTAGCTGTCCGACGGGACGACGGCGGCCTCGACTCCCGCGGGCAGTCCGATGAGCCCGGCGAGCCGGCAGGCCCTCTCCCGGATCGAGTCCGGCGGCTCGGAGATCATCGCATAGACGGGATGGTCACGCTTCAGGCATTCCAGGTCCTCGAGGAAGAGCTTCAGGGTCGCCTCCAGCGCGGCGAGCGTGAGCTTGCACACCCTGAGGGCGCGTGCCAGCGGGTGCTTCCTGATCCTGTCGATGTACTCCCTGCGGCCGACTATGAGGCCCGCCTGAGGCCCGCCGATGAGCTTGTCGCCGGAGCTGCAGACGACCGAGGCGCCCTTCCTGATGCTGTCGGCAATGGTCGGCTCGGTCGGGAGCCCGAGGAGCGAGAGGTCGACCAGGGCGCCGGCTCCCAGATCGTCGATGACCGGGATGCCGTGCTCCCGGCCGAGGGCGACGAGGTCCTCGAGGGGCACCTCCCCGGCGAATCCCCTGATGCGGTAGTTGGACGGATGGACCCTCATCAGGGCGGCGGTCCGATCAGTGACGGCATCTCCATAGTCTCTCAGGTGGGTCCTGTTCGTGCAGCCCACCTCCCTCATGACTGCTCCGCTCTGGAGCATGACCTCGGGGATCCTGAACGAGCCGCCTATCTCCACCAGCTGTCCCCTGGATACGATCACCTCCATGCCCCGGGCCATCGCCGCGAGGACAAGCATGGTCGCTCCTGCGTTGTTGTTCACCACCGTCGCCGCCTCGGCACCAGTCATCTCCGTGAGCAGCCACTCCACGTGCGCGTCCCGCTCCCCCCTGGCTCCGGACTCCCAGTCCCACTGCAGACTGCAGTAGCCCCTGGAGACGGATTCCAGAGCGGTCGCGGCAGCCTCCGGGAGGCACGCACGCCCGAAGGCGGTGTGGAGAATGATCCCTGTCGCGTTCACGACCGGCCCGAGGCTGGTCGAGGCGAGCTCCGACGCCTCCCTGGCGGCCTCCTCGCGAAGCTCCTCTGGGGGACGGGCCGATCCGCCGGAGAGGATCCTCCTGCGCTCCGCATCGATGACGCTCCGGCAGGCCTGCCGGGCGAGCGCATGCGGGAAGGCATCCCCGGCAAGCCTCTCCATGAGCTCGTGAACCGACGGGAGCTTCTGGAGATCCTCCTGGCCCATCGGCTATCTGCCTTCCTTCCTGTACCCGAGCGCGCCCAACATCCTGATGGCGCCCTTGGGGCACTTGGAAACGCACAGGCCGCAGCCGACGCACTTCGCCTGGTCCACCTCGTGCCTGCCCTTGAGCTCGCCGGAGATGGCCCTGGTGGGGCATACCTTCGCGCACAGCGTGCAGCCGATGCAGTTTGTGTCGATGTAGGCCTTCGGCCTGGCTGGCGCCCTGTCGACTATGGCCCCCGTGGGGCAGACCGTCGCGCAGAGCCCGCAGTTGATGCACTTCTCGGGATCTATCCTCGAGAGGAAGTCGGTGATGACAATCGCTCCCACCGGGCATTCCTTCACGCACTTGCCGCATGCGATGCAGGCTGCCGAGCAGCCTTTCCTGGCCACGGGTCCCCTTTCCCGGTTGCTGCAGCTCACCGTCACGTCCCTGTTGGCGGGCCAGAGCACTATCAGCTTCCTCGGGCAGGCGGACACGCACTTGCCGCAGCCGGTGCACCTGGACCTGTCGACCACTGGGACGCCGTTCTCCCCCATCGACAGGGCACCGAACGGGCAGGCGGAGACGCAGTCGCCCATGCCGAGACAGCCGAACCGGCACAACTTCGGGCCGCCCATCGCCAGCACGGCCGAAGTGCATGAGAGCGGCCCGCTGTACACGAAGGCATTGACGGCGGAGTGTCCTCCGTTGCACTGGATCGAAGCGACCTTGCGAATCGCCTCCTTGGCTTCGACGCCCATGGCTTTGGCCAGGGAAGCGATGGTCGAGGCGTTTGCCGCCACACAGCCGGATGGTTCGGCCCTCCCCTGCGCCAGCGCTCCGGCGAATCCGCTGCAGCCCGGGTATCCACAGCCGCCGCAGTTCGCACCGGGCAGCAGCCCTTCCAGCCTGCTCACAAGCGGATCCTTCTCCACCGCGAGCTTCCTGGCGGCGATGGCAAGGCCCACGCCGAGGGCCAGGCCGGTTGCGCCGAGGATCAGTGCCGGGTAGCCGATGGCGGCCGCGACTGCAGGGGCCTGGAGCGCCGAGAGAAGAGCCATCGCCCCGAGAGCCGTCATCTCACACCCCCAGACCGGCGAAGCCCAGGAAGGCCATGGACATCACGCCTGCGAGGATGAATGTGGCAGGCTTCCCCTTCAGGAAGAGGGGCACGTCCGAGTATTCCATCCTCTCGCGCAGACCGGCCATCAGGACAAGTGCCAGCGTGAAGCCGAGCGCCCCGGCGACCGCGTTCACCACGCTCAGCCCCAGGTTGTAGCCCGCGTCCTTGTTGAGGACCGCCACTCCCAGGACGGCGCAGTTCGTGGTTATCAGCGGGAGGTAGATGCCCAGCGCCTTGTACAGCGCAGGGCTGTACTTCAGGAGGACCATCTCCACGAGCTGCACGAGGGCGGCGATGATCAGGATGAAGACGATCGTGCTCAGGTACTCGAGATGGAGCGGGACCAGCAGGAGCTGCCAGAGGGCATAACAGGCCGCACCTGCCATCGCCATGACGAACACGACGGCCGCGCCCATGCCGACGGCGGAGTCGAGCTGCTTCGAGACGCCGAGGAACGGGCAGATGCCCAGGAAGCGGGAGAGAACGTAGTTGTTGATGAGGATGCCGCCGATCACGAGACCCATGATCTGGGCGATGCCTCCCCCGCCGGACCCTCCGGTCGTGGACACTGCCGTGGAGAGGAGCAGGGCGTGGCTCATGCGGCACGTTCCTTCCTGCGGTCGATGATGTTGAACACACCCAGGATGTAGCCCATCAGGATGAACGCGCCCGGCGGCAGGATCGCCATGAGCACGGGCTGGTTCGCGAACCTCTGACCCAGCAGGTTGATCCCGTACCAGGTGCCGTTGCCGAGGATCTCCCTGATCGAGGCCATGAGGGCCATGGCGAGGGTGAAGCCTATCCCCATGCCTATCCCGTCGAGGAGGGAGCTGATCACCGTGTTCTTGTTCGCGAAGGCTTCGGCCCTGCCGAGGATGATGCAGTTCACCACGATCAGCGGGATGTAGATGCCGAGCGACTTGTGGAGGGGCGGCGCGTAGGCCGCCATCACCATGTCCACGAGCGACACGAAGGTCGCGATGAAGACTATGTAGCACGGGATCCGGATCTTCTCCGGGATGACGTTCCTCAGGGAGGAGATCGCCACGTTGGACCAGACCAGCACGAAGGTTGCCGCGGCACCCATGCCTATCGCGTTCTGGACCGATGTGCTGAGAGCGAGGAACGGGCACATCCCGAGGCTGATCCGGAAGATGGGGTTCTCGGTGTAGAAACCGTTGCTGAAGTCCTTCCAGAGGCTCACGACGATGCACCTCCCCCCGCCGGGGCGCCTTCGAAGAGCCCGGCGGCCCTCATGGCCTCGATGCCGTCACGCACCGAGTAGACTATCGCGCGGCCGCTGACCGTCGCTCCCGTCACGGCCTGTACTTCCCCGCCGTCCTTGTTCACGATCAGGGATGTCTCGTCCCTGCCCGATATCCTGTCCATCCAGGCGGGGTTTGCGTACCTCGTCCCCAGCCCGGGAGTCTCCGCCTGGTACAACACGGAGCCGCCCCGGATGGTTCCCGTCATGTCGACGGCGACCAGGGTCTCGATCACGCTGGAGTAGCCCTTCCTGTACGCGGTGAACAGGTAGCCCACTCTCGTCCGCCCGGAGAGCACTTCCACCGGGGCCAGGGCTCTGCCGGTCTCCGAGTAGGGATTGGCCAGGCCGGCCACGGAGAGCGAATCGAAGGACAGGCTGTCGCCCAGCGAGGCTGCGACGAAGTTCATCGCTTCCTGCCGGGCCAGCTCCTTCTGCAGGGCTATCTTAGCCTCGGTCTTGCTGTTGACGAATCCGAGCGCGGCCGCGCAGACCAGGCTCATCGCCATCAGGATCAGACCGAGCCTCAGCATGTCACGCACGGCTCTTCACCTCCCCGAGGATGCGGGGCCGGGTGTACCTGTCTATCAGGGGCGTCGCCAGGTTCATGATCAGGATCGAGTACGAGCATCCCTCCGGATACCCGCCCCAGCGCCTGATCACGGTTGTTATGAGACCCGCTCCCACGGCGAAGATGAGCTTGCCCCTGGGTGTCACGGGTGTGGTGACCATGTCGGTCACCATGAAGAAGCCCCCGAGCACCACCCCCCCTGCGAGGACGCTGAAGAGCGGGTCGCCCCGGAGCAGGCCCGGCCCGCCGAAGAGCCACCCGAACAGCGCCACCGATCCAAGGTAGCCGAGCGGGAGCCTTGGCTCCAGGACGCCCCTGGCGAAGAGATAGAGCGCCCCGAGCAACAGGAGGACTATGGATGTCTCGCCGATGCATCCGCCCCGCCTTCCCACAAGGAGGTTGAAGCGGGTCTGCGGACTCGAGAGCTCGCGCCTCACGGCATCGCCGAGCTCCGGGGCCAGGCCGAACGAGTCCTTCATCACGCGGAGAGGAGTGGCTCCCGAGATCGCGTCGGCGTTGGGGAGGGCCTGCAGGTCCTGAGCGGGCATCCCTGAAGTCACGTAGCCCGAGGGTGCGCCCTGCCAGGCGAAGGGGGCCTGCCAGCCCGAGGTCATCAGGACCGGGAAGCTGGCCATCAGGAAGGCGCGGCCGAGGAGGGCCGGGTTCACGAGGTTGTGGCCCAGGCCGCCGAAGGCCTGCTTCCCTACGACGATGGCGAAGCCGGACCCCACGACCGGCAGCCACCAGGGAACGCCGGGAGGCACGTTGTAGGCCAGCAGGAGCCCGGTCACCACCGCGCTCCCGTCGAGGGCGGCATTGACCGGCCTCTTCTGGAGCCTCAGGCAGGCGTACTCGCAGACCACCGCCGTCACCACGCTCAGGACGACCGGCATCAGGGCACCCGCGAAGCCGAACAGCCATATTGCTCCGGCAAGCGCTGGAAGGAGGGCTATCACCACGTCGAACATCACCCGACGCGTGTTCTGGGGCGACACGACATGCGGCGACACCGAAACCTGGAAGATGCGCGGCTCGGCCATCACGCCTCCTTCGCCCGCGGAAGGGCCCTGATGGCCTCCTGCGCCCTCTTGATGTAGTGAACGAGAAACCTGGAGCTGGGGCAGACGAAGCTGCAGGTGCCGCAGGCGATGCAGCTCATCGCACCGTAGCGTTCCGCCTCCCGCCAGTTGCCGTGTTCGCCCGCCGTGGCTATCGCGCATGGTACGAGGTGCATGGGGCATGCGTCGACGCACTTTCCGCACCGGATGCACGCGTTCTCTGCCAGCCCGCGGGCCTCCCTGGAGGAGAGCACCACGATGCCGCTCGTGCCCTTCGTCACAGGGACGGCATCCGTGAACTGCGCGATGCCCATCATCGGACCTCCCGCGAGGAGCCTGCACGCATCTTCGGTGTAGCCTCCGGCTGCTTCGACGAGGTCCGAGAAGGGGGTGCCGACGCACACATCCCAGTTGCCCGGCGCTCTGACTCCACGTCCGGAGACGGTGGTGATCCTGCGAATCGACGGCTCGCCGTCACGGACCGCGCGGGCGGCCGCGGAAGCGGTGCCGACATTCTGGACCACCACTCCTACGTCCAGAGGGAGACCACCCACAGGGACCTCCCTGCCGGTGGCCGCCCTTATCAGCTGTTTCTCGGCGCCCTGCGGGTACTTCACGACCAGCTCGACGACCTCCGCTCCGGCTACCCTGAACAGGGACACCGCATCGGGCTTGTTGGCCTCGATCCCCAGGAAGGCCCTGGATGCACCGAGGGCATGAGCGAGTATCCCCATCCCGAGGAGGACCTCGTCGGTCCTCTCGAGCATCAGCCTGTGGTCGGCGGTCAGATAGGGCTCGCACTCGGCGCCGTTGAGGATGAGGGTGTCGATCTTCTTCCCGGGCGGAGGCGAGAGCTTCACGTAGGTGGGGAAGCTGGCCCCGCCCATGCCGCAGACGCCCGCGGCCCTGAGCCTCTCGACGATCTCCGCCGGCTCGTGCGCGGAGTAGTCGGCCCAGGGCTCGAATACCTGCCCGCCGTCCTCGGATTCGGTCTCGATGACGACCGCGGGGCCGGTGCGGCGGTGAGGCATGGAGCTCTCCTCGACGGCGGCCACGGTACCGTTCACCGGGGAGTGAGTGGGCAGGCTGATGAACCCGTTCTGGCCGCCTATCTCCTGGCCGCGCCTGACCTTGTCGCCCTTCTGGACGAGCGGGGTAGAGGGCGCCCCGAGATGCTGGCACAACGCCACCTTCACCTGCCGTGGCGCAGGGAGCCTGCGGATGGCCGCGTGCTCGGCAAGCTCCTTGTGCTCGGGAGGATGCGCGCCTCCCGAAAAGGTCCTTCTCCTCGACATGGCCCTCCTGCCGGAAATGGACTTCCCTGATGCACTCCGGTAGCCGGGAGTCCCGTCGGGGAAGAGACGGCGGGACTGCCGGAAACAGCGAATCTATGGCAACCCGGCCTGCGGAAACAGACCTTCGACGGGCCCCTACTGGTCCTCGAGGAGCCTCTCCAGTTCCTCCTTGAACTGGGCGACGTCCCTGAACTGGCGGTAGACGCTGGCGAACCTCACGTACGCCACCTGGTCCACGCCCCGGAGGAGGTCCATGACACACTCGCCTATGTACTCGGAGCTTACCTCCTCGGAATACTCCTCCGCGACCCTGGCCGCGGCCTTCTCGACCATCTCCTTGATCTCGCGGGCAGAGACGGGCCTCTTCTCACAGGCCCTGGCTATGCCCTTCTCGAGCTTCACCGGATCGAAGGGCTCGTGCCGGCCGTCCTTCTTCACGACTCCCGGGTAGCTGGTCTCGATGTACTCGTAGGTAGTGTACCTGTAGCCGCAGTCGAGGCACTCCCTGCGGCGGCGCGTGGCGCGGCCTTCCTTTGCCATCCTCGAATCGATGACCCTGTCGTCCATGCTCGAGCATCGCGGGCACTTCATCTCCTGCAAGTCTCCCGGGTCGGACCTTCGCGAAAGCGTACCCTTCGACCGCATCGGCGTCAAGAGCGTATCTAGCTTGACGCAACGGACTCCGGAGCGTAATATGCGGCCTGCTTCGGTGGGAGTAGTTCAGTTGGTAGAGCCCCAGACTGTGGATCTGGTGGTCGCCGGTTCGAGCCCGGTCTCCCACCCCAGGACTTGCGCCCCTAGCTCAATTGGTAGAGCAACGGACTCTTAATCCGTGGGTTCCGGGTTCGATTCCCGGGGGGCGTACCACGCCGGAAGGCCGTCCGAATGGGCGGCCTTCCCGCGTGATGGCGGGCCGTGCAGGCCGGGGCATCCGGCCCGGTACCATTTCCTCGGTGTGTCCCCTGAACCCATATTCCCGGTCAGGCGCGCCCGTAGCTCAGCTGGATAGAGCAGCGGACTTCTAATCCGCAGGTCTCGCGTTCGAATCGCGACGGGCGTGCCATCCCATGAGTCCAGCTTGGGCTGTAGGCTGTAGGCTGTAGGCTGTAGGGGCTGTGCCCCTGGCTGTGTTTTCTGTGCAGCGAGCCTTCAGCCTCCAGCCCCCAGTCTCCAGTCCAGAGGCCGTAGGGGCATTGCACCGGGAGGCTCGCACGCTCTCCTGGTATTTGTATCTTTGTGCAACATTGCAAAGGGGTGCCGATGAAGACGGGGAACGTCTCTGCAGAGGCTGGAGCCGCAGTCATGGCGGCACTGGGGAGCCCCGCGAGGGTCCGGCTCGTGGAACTTCTGTCGGGCGGCGAGCGGAGCGTCGGCTCCCTGGCGGCCGAGGTAGGCCTCGACGTCTCCACGGTATCGCGCCATCTCGCCACCCTCAGGAGAGCCGGACTGCTCAAGACCAGGAAGGAGGGCAGCACGGTGAGGTACTCTCTGTCCACACCGCGTGTGCTCGACTTCTTCGATTGCATCGAGAGAGTCCTGTCGGGAGGCTCCTGCGGGTCGACGACCGGCCGGAGGGACGGGCGGCGTTGAGGAGGAACCTGCGCATCCTGCTCGGGATCGCATCGACCGTCGCGCTGGTCTGGCTCGCTCCCCTGGGGAGCGCCAGGCTCCAAATGGCCATCGGCGCCTCTCTCAGGCTTCTCCAGGAGTACGCACGCCTCCACATCGTCACCAGCCTTCTGCCGGCCCTCCTGATAGCGGGGGCGATCAGTGCCTTCCTCAGAGGGTCGGTCGTCCTCAGGTACCTCGGGCCGGGGACCCCGAAGATGATCTCCTATGCGGTGGCCTCTGTCGCCGGGACGGTCCTGGCCGTGTGTTCCTGTACTGTGATGCCGGTGTTCGCGGGAATCTACTCGGCAGGGGCGGGGCTCGGACCCGCAATCGCCTTCCTCTACTCGGGACCCGCGATCAACATCCTGGCGATAGTCCTCTCGGCGAGGGTCCTCGGCCTGGGCCTGGGCATCGCCCGAGCCGTCGGGGCAGTGGTCATGAGCGTCGTCATCGGGCTCCTCATGAGCGCTCTCTTCAGGAAGGGGGGCCGATCCGGACGCGGCTGGCCAGAACGCGGGGACGAAGCTCCCGGCCTTCCACTGGGGCGCGCCGCGGCGCTCGTCGCCGGTCTGGTCGGCGTTCTGGTCTTCTCCCGCTCAGGATGCCCCTGCGAGGCAGTCCTCGCGCACGTTCCGCCACTCGCCATGTGGTGGCTCTCCATCACATTCGCCGTCTCGGAGGGGGTCATGCTCGTGGCCTGGCTCGGCGTCCCCTGGTGGAAGCCGCTTGCGGCCGCCGTGCCGGTGGCTGTCCTCGCGGCAGTCGTTCCCGGCGATCCTCGCCCGGCCTTCATGGCCGGCGTGGCGGGGTTCGCGCTGATCCTCTCCAGAGGCAGTGGACAGCTCCGACAGTGGTTCGACGAGACCATCGGCCTGACGGTCAGGATCCTCCCGATGCTGCTTGCCGGAGTCGCTGCGACCGGGTTCCTCCTGGGCACTTCCGACGCCCAGGGCCTGATCCCCTACCGATGGGTCGAGGCGGCGGTCGGCGGGACTTCGGTGCTTACGACCCTGGCAGCATCGCTCGCAGGGGCCTTCATGTACTTCGCAACGCTGACCGAAGTGCCCATCGTACAGGGGCTGATGCGATCGGGGATGCACTCCGGCCCGGCCCTGGCGCTCCTGCTGGCCGGACCGGCCCTGTCACTTCCGAGCATGCTCGTGATAAGGGGGATCCTCGGAACCAGGAAGACCCTGGCCTATCTCGTCCTGGTCGTCGTCTTCTCCACCGCGGCCGGCTGGCTCTTCGCCATCCTGGCCCGCTGAAAGAAGGGCGCTATGAAGATCCAGATCCTCGGGACCGGATGCCCGAAGTGCGCCCGGCTCCACGAGAATGTGCTCGAAGCGCTGAGACGCACCGATCTTGCGGCCGAGGTGGTGGAGGTCACCAGCCTCTCCGACATCACGGCGCTCGGTGTGTATCTGACGCCGGCCCTCGCCATCGACGGAAGAGTCGTCTTCTCGGGCAGGGCTGCCGATGTGGATGAGCTGGTCGAGATCCTGGGGGGGCACCGCGCCGGGCGGAGCGTGAGCCGGATCGGCTCGTCAACGCCTCAGCCGGGGGCACTCCAGGACTGACTGCACAAGGTAGTCGTATTCCTCCGGGGAGTTGTACAGTTGCGCGGACAGCCTGAGGATCCTCCTTCGAGGCGAAGACGTCCAGGTGACAGGTATCTCGATCCCCTTCTCCTCCCGCAGCCAGACCTGCAGTGGATCCAGCCAGAGGACGCCCGGAGGGCTGGGCGGTTCCACCCACGGCAGGCAGACAGCCGACATCGGCCCGCTCATGGACTCGGGCGACGGCGGCTGCTCGCCCAGGGCCCGGGCCAGCCTGATCCCTGCTTCACGCGCCATCGCCCTGTTCCGTTCCATCAGCTCGGCCCAGCCGCCGGGGAGAAGAGAGCCCATGAACTCGACGCTCCGTTTCACGCTGAGCGCCGGAGCGGGATCGGGAGTGCCGTTCCACATGAACTCCAGCTGGAAGTCGCTCAGAGGGGAGTCCAGGTCGGCACGCAGATGCGAGATCGAGAGAGGGTGGATGCCGGACTGCATGTCCGGCCTGACGCACAGAACCGCGCAGACCTTCGGGCTGCAGAGCCACTTGTGGCAGTTGCCCGTGTAATACGCCGCGCCGATTTCCTCCAGTGCGAGCGGCACTCCGCCCGGTCCGTGCGCCCCATCGACGAGCACCTCCACTCCTCTGTCCGCCAGCTGCCGGACGATGGACCGGACGTCGAGGACGATCGCGGTGGGGCTTGAGATGTGATCCAGGATCACCAGCCTCGTCCGCGGCCCGACGGCCGACAGGAGAGGCACGGACACCTCGGCCGGATCGGCCACGGGGAACGGGAGGGGCACGGTCCTCACGACGGCCCCCGAGAGGCCGGCGTTGAACAGGGCCGAATTGCGCGTCGAGAAGTACTCGCTTCCGGCAACGATCACCTCGTCGCCCTCGCCGAGCCGGAGACTCCGCAGGACGGTGTTCACACCGGCGGTTGCGTTCGGCACCAGCACAACGGAACCGTGCCACGCCGACAGGAACTCCTCGAGGAAGGCCGTCTGCTCGGCGAGAAGCGCGGGGAGCCTCCGCACGAGGAAGTCCATGGGCTCGCTCTCCAGCTCCCGCACGAGCGACTCCCTGAAGGCGAGGACCTCCCTGGGACACGCCCCGAAGGAGCCATGATTCAGGAAGCATACGTCGTCTGAGAGGTCCCAGAGCTCTCCGAACCGGCTCCTCGGGGGGAGCGGGCGGCGCAAGCTACCTGGTCCTCGAGTAGGTGCCCGTCAGCCGGGCTGAAGCCAGGACATGCCCTTCCACGGCCCGCCCGAACTCGTCGATCCGGGCCCGCGAAGCCAGCTGGAGGGTGCAGTCCAGAGCGTAGATGGTGAAGACGTACCTGTGAGTGCCGGAAGGAGGGCATGGGCCGCCGTAGCCGCTCCGTCCCCAGCTGTTCAGGGCCTGGCAGGAGCCGTCCTTCAGCTTGGCGTCCGCGGGCAGCCCGGCCGGGAGAGAGTCGCAGCCGGGAGGAAGGTTGTAGATCACCCAGTGGATCCAGCTCCCGCCCGGCGCGTCGGGGTCGTCGCAGACTATCGCGAGGCTCGCCGCTCCGGCGGGGACCCCCTGCCACTCCAGGGGCGGTGAAATGTCCTCTCCGTCGCATGTGTAGAGGGCGGGTATCCCCCCTCCATCGGGGAATGCGCTGCTGAGAAGCACGAACAGATACGTCATCGAGGCCTCCCTGTCTCCTGCGGCCGGCTCAGTCCAGGCAGCAGACCAGGCCCTTCAGGTAGGTTCCCTCGGGGTAGGAGAGAAGGACCGGATGATCGGGCGACTGACGGAGGTGCGCCACGATCCTGGCGTCTCTGCCGGCCTCCACTGACGCAGAGAAGACGATCTTCTGGAAGAGGTCGGGGTCGACATGCCCGGAGCAGCTGAAGGTCACGAGGATGCCCCCGGGCTCGATCACCTGCATGGCGACCCGGTTTATGTCCTTGTAGCCCCTGGCGCCCTTTTCGATTCCCGCCTTGTTCATCACGAACTTGGGGGGATCGAGGATGACCGCTCCGAAGGCCGTGCCCGCCGACTTCAGCGCCCGGAGGTACTCGGGGACATCGGCGCACACCTCGCTGCAGCGCGATCCGAGCCCGTTGATCGCCGCGTTCCTGGCAGCCAGCGCCAGGGAGGGCTGAGAAGAGTCCACGCTGGTCGCCAGGATGCTCCCCGCACCTGCCGCGTGCACGGCGAATGCTCCAGTGTAGCCGAAGCAGTTGAGAACGGTCCTCCCTGCAAGCAGCGGGGCGGTCTGGAGCCGGTTGGCCGCCTGGTCGAGGTAGAAGCCGGTCTTGTGGCCCGACACCACGTCCACGAGGAACCTCCTGGCGCCCTCCTCGATCTCGACGAGAGCCGGAGGGGCGTCGCCGGCAAGAGGCCCGGTGACCTGCCCGAGGCTCTCGAACCTGCGGACCTCGCTGTCGCTCCTCTCGTATATGCGTTCGGGTGAGAGGACCTCGGAGGCCGCCTCGACGATGGCCTTGCGGCGGAGGTCCATGCCCAGGCAGAGGAACTGCAGGACGAGGGTGCCGTCGTACCAGTCCGCCACCAGGCCGGGAAGCCCGTCCGACTCGGCGTTGGCTATCCGCAGGGCCCTTCCTTCGAGTGTCATTCCAAGGGTCCCTGTGCGGTACGAGAGCGCCGACTCCAGCCGTGCCCTCCAGAAGCCCGGCGAGTCCGGGTCCTCGCCTGTCCATGAGAGGGCCCTGAACACTATCTGAGAGCTTGGATTGTAGAAACCGGTCGCGAGGACCCTGCCGTCACTCGCCTGGACTGTGACCACATCGCCGGGAGACGGGTTGCCGGACGCCCCTGCGATTGCTCCGGAGAACACCCAGGGATGCCGGTTCAGAAGCGACTTCTCACGGCCCGCAAGGAGGATCAGGCTGGCGCCCATGCCGGTCCGCGGGAGGCAGGCTGCGCCCCGGGGGGCGGCCTACCGCTCCAGGACGAAGTACTTCAGGCCGAGCCCCTCATACCCCAGGCTGTCGATCGCTGGATAGGCGGCCGACATGAAGTCCACGGCCTTGCCGAGGGTCTCGTTCTCGGCGAACATGGCCGTCACCTCGACGGGCCTGCCTCCGAGGTCCCGTCTCGCAAGCCTGTTCGAGACCTGGGTCAGGACGCTGTCGTACTTCGACACGTTGAAGGCCTGTCCCGAGACGGGGGCGGGGATGTTGATGTCGAACTCGTCCACCCTCCCCACGATCCAGTCGTTTGTGAAGATGAGCTTGAAGACGACGGGGGCGGGAAGGCTCTCCGGCGGGTTCGGATCGCTGACCAGAAGGGGGGCCTTCGTGAAGCTGTGGTGCGTCGAGTCGTTCCAGCAGCAGAGGGCGTCGAGGCTGACGTGCGCGGCGGCCCCCTCCGACCTCTTCCTCTCGATGAAGCCCACGAGCGGGCGCAGAGGGACGGACCGGCTCCCCAGGAACGAGACGGTGCTGCCCTCGGGGATGAGGCTCAGATTGAGGTTCGTCCTCGGCTCGGCGCTCGTCCCGCTGTCGTCCAGGACATAGACTATGTCCGTGCCCACCTGCAGCGGGAGGGAGTCGGTGGGGAGGGCGGTCTGGACGGTATCCTCCGCGGTGCCCTGGTCGATCCCCTCGTCCGAGGTCTGCGAGCGCTGGAAGGTCAGCGTGATGTAGGCTGCGGCGGACACGAAGACCATTCCCAGGGCGACGCCCAGCAGCCCCGTTCGCCTGTAGTGGTGGGTGCGGAAGGTCGTGTCGCCCAGGTCGAGGGGCGCATCGATCCTGTGCCGGAGCCCCTTGCGCTGCTCGGAGAGAGGAAGGCTCTGGTAATCGAGGTCATAACCGCAGTTCGAGCATTTCCCGCTCGATCTGCTCCCATTGTCATGCCCGCAGGTCCTGCAGAACATATCGGATACCCCCAGGACTACCGGCTCGATCGGACCGGCGTCACCGGCTCGACCCCCGGGTCCGTCAAGAAGCGGGAGACGAACTCCTCGTCGACCTCGCAAGGATACGCAGACCTGAGGCTGTCTACAAGTCCCCGCAGGGCGGAACCTTCCTTCTGACTCGTCAGGAGTGACGACAGGCTCTCCCTGGACTCGTCCAGAGTCGCCTCTCTGGAGGGGATGATCTCCGACAGGCGCAGGTAGACCAGGGAGCCTCCCTGGAGAGTGCAGACGGCGGCTTCACCAGGAGCAAGTGCGAAGAACCTGTCCGATACCCGGGCCGGGAGGTCGGAGGAGGAGAGCGGCTTCGTGAGGAGGCTCTCCCCCGGCGCCAGGAGGGCGCTCAGTGGCGTGAATTCCCGGCGGGAGGCCAGGGGGTCTCGACCGGATGCAAGAAGCGAACGCAGGAGATCCTCCTGGCCGGCCCCCACGGCCGCGACTCCTTCGAACCGGCGCTTCTCGGGGACGACCAGCATCGAGCGGTTCTCCTCCCAGGCGGCGGCGATCTCGGAGTCGGAGACCGCGAGCCGCGGTTCCAGGACCGCGCTGCGCCAGGCATCCAGGATCACGTCGTCGCATGAGGCCCTGATCCCGGCAGCCACGTCAGGGAGGGTGTCGAGGCCGAGCTCCACAGCCCTCGCGGCCATTATGTCATAGAGGCCCAGGATCCTGCAGTACCCCTCGACCCAGACCGGATCGGTGGCGTCCTTGGGCATGAACCTGGGGATATCCCTGATGTTCCTCGAAAGGAAGCCTATCGTGCGTCTCCCGCCCCTCCACGAATAGGCGGTGGCGGAGTCCTCGCCGGGCGAGTAGGGCGAGAAGTCCCCGGCCGGATCGGACGCGTGTGACGAGATGAGCGCGGGCGTGCCGTCCGCGATCTGCAGGGACCAGGCGGATCGCAGGCTGTCGTCCAGAGTCTTCTTGTATTCCTCGGAGCGGTGGGCCCAGATGAAGTCGTATATGCCCTGCCTGGCCTCGGCGAACGGGGGCCTGTCGACGGTGTAGAGTGTGTCGATCCTCATGAACCGCCAGCCGGAGGGAAACCCGGCCACGCGGGAGACCTCTCCCCGGGCGAGGCCGGGCACAAGCTGTCTGTCGGCGCTCGACAACCTCATGAGGTCCTCCGGACCCACGCGGCCCAGATTCTCCGCATCGGTCTCCAGGGTCGAGAAGCGGTTCACGAGGTAGCCCATGTCCGCCCCGGCCAGAACGGCGGTCCGGAGTGACTCGGCAAGGGCGCTGTCGGCAACGTTCATCACCGTGAAGCAGACCATGGTCCCGGTGGACTGGTAGAAGGATGTGACGCTGTCCTCGGGTACCGTCACGAGGCCCAGCTTGTACCTGAGGTAGGCGCTCTGCAGCCTCTCGCGGCGCCTGTCGTAGAGCCTCTCCAACGTGGTCCTCATCGTGTCCAGCCCGCGGGACGAGGCATCGCAGAGTATGAGCTCCCTCGAGACGAGGTTGTCCACGGCAGTCCGGATGGCTGCCGAGTCGCTTCCCAGGGGGAGGAGGACGGCCTTCAACTCCGCCTTCGATATCTTCCTGTCTCCCACCCTTATGGCAGGCTGTTCCCTGGAGCAGCCCGAAAGGGCGACAAGCATCATGGCCGCGAACGCGATTGTTCTCACCTGATCAGCTCCCGGTCTGGGCCCCTTGGGGCCGCTATTGCAGAGGGCACTCTGCAAATGTAGGTTCGGCCCGAGTTCTGTCAACATCCGAGCGGAGGTAGCATTGGGCGCACTGCTCTTCATAGCGATCTCGGCCCAGGCCCTTCAGCTTCCGTCCCCGCGCGCGGGCTGGAGGACCGGGGTCTACGCCGTGGATGCAGATGACGGCACGGTAGTGGCGGACATGAGATCGGACCAGCTCTTCCGCCCGGCCTCCACCGTCAAGCTCGTCACGACGCTCCTCGCACTCGAGACCCTGGGACCGGACTTCGTCTACGAGACCGCCATAGAAGCCGACACGTCCTCGGGTACCGTCTATCTCGTCGGCGCCGGGTCTCCGCTCCTGGAAGAGGACGACATCAGGAGGGCCGCTGTCGAGACTGCCGGGAGTCTCGATCCCGGAAGGCAATGGCTGGTCGCCTGGGACTCCGGCTGCTTCGAGGACTCGACCCACCCTCCCGGCTGGGAGCGCGCGGACTGGGGCAGGACCTACTGCCCGCCGATAGAGGCTCTCTCCTTCGGGGGCAACCTCGTGGAGGTGGTCGTCTCGTCCGTGGGAGGCCGCGTGAGAGTGATGGAGTACCCAGGTCTCCCCGGTGTTCCCGTCACCTCCAGCGTAGGCATCGGCAATGGTTCGATAGCCTCCTCGATCACCGGCTGGGAGGACGGACAGGGCTCGATCTCGATCTCCGGGTCCATCCCGGCAGGCAGCACACGCTCTCTCTGGCTCCCCATCCCGGGGGCGTCGGCCGAGTTCGCCATGCTCTTCGCGGGGGACCTCGGGGACCTCGGGCTGGAAGTGTCGGGAGTGATCCGGCAGGAAGCCCCGTCCGACCCGGGTCTTCTCACGGCATCCGTGATAAGGTCCCGCCCCCTGTGGCAGATCCTCGGCGAGATGAACAAGTGGAGCATCAACGGCATCGCAGAGCTCGTCCTGAGGGCTGTCAGCCTCGAGGCCTGCGGCGAGCCGGCCGGTACGGCGGCGGGATGCCAGATGGCAGGCGAGCTCATACTCGATCTGGTCCCCGGAGCCGGGGACATGGTGCTCGCCGATGGATCCGGGCTCTCGAGACTCGACCGGCTGTCTCCGAGGGTCCTCGCAGAGGTGGTCGTGGCAGGCATGAGCTCCACCGAGTGGGGCCCCGAGTTCCTGGCGTCCCTGCCGGTGAACGGGGTCGACGGGACGCTGGAGACCAGGCTTGCCGACCTTCCACCGGGGTCGTTCAGGGGCAAGACCGGCTCGCTCAGCGACACCTCGACGCTTGCAGGCCTCCTGACGACTTCGTCGGGACGCAGGATAGCGGTCGCGGTGATGACGGAGGTCCCTGCCGGACAGGTCTTTGCTGCGCGGGCCTGGCAGGACGATCTGGTCAGGGCGATCTACGCGGCGCTCTAGCCCCTGCGCGGTCTCCGGCCCGACAGCCCCAGCTTCAGCGGGGTCAGGAAGGACTCGCCGATGACCCTGGCGGATATCTTGGAGGCTCCGTGCTTCCTCTCGCTGAATACGATCGGGATCTCCGAGACCTTTCGGCCGGCAGACCAGATCCTGTAGAGCATCTCCACCAGGAAGGCGTAGCCGGAGGCCCTGATCCGGGAGGACAGGACGAGAGGCATCAGATCGGACCTGAATCCCCTGTAGCCGCTCGTGCAGTCGCTGAACGGCATCCCCGTGGCCAGGCGGATGTACCTGTTCGCGGCGAAGCTCAGGTTCAGCCTTGCGATTGACCAGTTGGTGACGCTCACACCCCGGATGTAGCGTGAGCCTATGCACAGGTCGCATGAATCCAGGGCGGCGTCCATCTCGGGAAGACGGTCCGGATCGTGGGACAGGTCGGCGTCCATCATGAACACGCGCTTCCAGGAACCTGCGGAAGCGACGCGGCGGAACCCTTCGGAGTAGGCCTTCCCCAGACCTTCCTTGCCCGGGCGCAGGAGAAGGGAGACGCCGGGGTCCCTCGAGGCGATCTCCCTTGCCACATCGGCGGTCCCGTCCGGGGAGGAGTCATCGATGAACACGAGGTCGAAATCAACCGCCCTCCTGAGGGCGGCGTGAAGCTCGGAGATGTTCTCGGCCTCGTTGTAGGTCGGGACTAGAACAACCCGGTCCGACATCCGGCCGTTCAGCCCTTGACCCGTTCTATGTAGGCCCCGGTCCTCGTGTCGACCCTGACCTTCTCGCCCTCCCTGACGAAGAGGGGCACCTGGAGCACGAGGCCGGTCTCCAGGGTCGCGGGCTTCGATCCCCCGCTCGCGGTGTCCCCCTTGAGCCCCGGGTCGGTCGAGACGATGAGGAGATCCACGAAGGTGGGCGGCTCGACGGAGATTGGCTCGGAACCGTTGAAGAGCACGTCCACACGGGTGTTGTCGACCAGGTAGTCGGCAGCCTCCCCGACTACGCTCTCGTCGAGGACTATCTGCTCGAAGTCCTCCGGATCCATGAAGATGAAGCCGTCCTCGGTCCTGTACAGCAACTCGAGCGAGCGGCGCTCTATCCTCACATCCTTCACCTTCTCGCCGGCCCTCCAGGTCCTGTCGACGACCTTGCCGGTATGGACCTCCTTCAGCCTAGTCCGAACGAAGGCGGGCCCCTTCCCGGGCTTGACGTGCTGGAACTCGACGACGGTGTACAGGACGCCGTCGACTTCTATGACGACTCCCCGCCTGAGGTCATTCGAGGTGGTCATTGGGTCCTCCGACAGAAGCCGGGCCGGGAGCCCGGGAAAGGTACTCGAGCGCCAGCCTGTAGCCTTCGATTCCCGCGCCGACAATCACGGCATCCGCAGCACGGGCGGTGAGGAGGTTCCGCCTTTCCTCCTCCCTGCGGAAGACCTGGCTGATATGGACCTCGACCACTCTGCCAGGATAGGCTGTCAGGGCGTCGAGGATCGCGACCGAGGTGTGAGAGTAGCCTCCGGGGTTGATCACTATCGCGTCCGTGGTCTCGGAGCATGCCCAGATCGCCGACACGAGGTCCCCCTCGCAGTCGGCCTGCGCCAGAGCCACTTCGAGGCCGAGCTCGCCGGCAGCTCCGCGCACCATCTCCGACAGGTCCTCAAGCGTGCCCTGCCCGTAGATCCCAGGCTGCCTCCGCCCCAGGTGAGCCAGGTTGGGTCCGTTCAGGATCGTCACGCGGAGAGGGCCGGGGCTCACGCCTCCTCCTGGCGGTACGGCTCCAGACCCAGTTCCTCTCTCTCATCCGCACTGAAGAGGTCCAGGAGGCTCCTGGGGTCCCGCCTCATCGCCGGCCTCCCCGCGGGCTGATGCGAAGGAGGTCTGTCCGCGGGGAATCCCTGGGGCGCCGCGGCCTCCGGCTGTGCCGGGAGAGCCCCCTGAGGCTCCCGGGGCGACTCCCCTTCTTCCTTCTGCACTTCGGGGGCCCCGGCCTGGGCAGGGGCCACGGCCTGGGCGGGAGCATCGGATCCGGACGGTCCGCCCTCGTCCTCGACATGCACCCGCGATTCCTCCGCCGGCTGGGGTGCCGACTGCTGCACAGGCGTCTCACCGGGCTCTTCCTCGCGGATCGGCTGCTGCTCGGTCACATCCTGCCGGACGGGCCCGGGCACCGGGCAGGCCTGAGGCTCCGGAGGGGAGACCGGCTCCTGCCCGAGTCCCTGCTCCCTGAGCACCTTCTCCATCCTGCTCGTCGCCGGATAACTGGGCGGCTGCTCCTGTTCCGAGCCGGCCTCCTGCTCCGGGCCTCCGGCAGGATTCTCCGTCAGCGGGGTGGAGACTGGAACGTCCGCGGTCTCTGCGGCGGACTCCGGCGCTGCTCCGAAGGCATCCATGAGATGCGCCACCGGCGAAGGCTCTTCAGCCTTCTGCTCCTCCCCTGCCGCAGGCGGCTCAGCGGGAGGCGGCTCGATGCCGGCGGCGGCGGCCGGGGCGGGTTCTGACGGCTGCAGGGTCTCCGGAGGCGATGTCTCCGCATTTGCAGGCGCAGCCGGGGCGGAAGGGGCCTTGGATCCGGCCTTGGCATCCTCGAGCAGCTTCTCGGCCTCCGCATCGGCCGGATTCTCGAACAGGTAGTCCCCGAAGAGCCTTATGGCATCGGCGAACCTGCCATCGAGCAGTGCGATCTCTGCTACTCCCCTGAGCGCCACCAGGTTGAGCGGATCCGACTCCAGGGCCCTCTCGAAGGCCTCCCTGGCCTCGGGAAGCGCGCCGGCCTCCCGGTGGCACCTTCCGAGCACAACGCGTATCGAGGTGTTGCCCGGCCAGTCGGCCAGTCCCCTGCCGGCCACGTCGAGCGCCTCGGCGATCCTGCCTGCGATCCTCAGCCTGTCGGCGAGCCGTGCGCAGACGACTGCAGAGGGGTTCGCTATCCAGTCGTCGTAGAGCTGTCGGATCTCGGAATCCAGAGACTCAGGCATATCAGCCCTCCGGCGAAAAGGTGTTCATCACAAGCCAGCCCTCTCGTATGTAGGGCTCCTTCTCGCTGCCGGGGTTGTAGACCTCCGTGTCGAGGATCCACATGCCGGAACCCGACTGGAGAACATAGCTCGTGAAACCACCGGCGTTAAGGTACTCCGGGTTCCTCCACTCCCCGAGGAGGACCCATCCCCTGAGGCCATGGAGCTCCAGCGGGCCTGCCTCGAGCCTCGCCCTGTCGACCGAGTCGGCCGAGGCATCATAGAACTCCCTCCTGGCCATCAGCTGTCTCTGCTCCACGGCGTGGGCGGCGTCGCCCACGCTGCCGCCGGGGAGCCAGTAGACCGAGAGCATGATGACTCCCTCGTCCGAGACCGGCCTCTGGAACTGGACGAAGTGCCTCTCCGGGGTCCAGACCACGGTCCTGTACGATCTCGGGACATCCATGGAGAAGCCGAGCCCCCTGAGGCTGTCCATCCTTGCAGGGCTGCTCATGGAAGTCGTGACGAAGCTCTGGTAGAGGTAGTCGTGGAGGTGCCTGTTGTACGCCAGCTCCAGGTCTCTGGAGAGGGCTGACGCATCGCAGCTCTCAGGCACCGCGGCGAAGAAAGTCTGCCCCCGCGCCCAGACGTCCGTCCCCCTCCAGTAGCCGCCCGCCGATCTCCGAAGGCCCTCCGGCGCCTCGGCCGGAGAGTCCAGGAGGAGGAGGACCGTCCTCCTCAGCCTGAGCGAGGCATCCAGCTGACTGCGGGGGCAGAAGACGAAGGAGAAGACCGGCTCGGGATCGACCGTCACGACGGTCTTCTGAAGGGATCCGGTGAAAGCCTCGGCGGCCGCCTCCCTCCCGTCGCCGTAGACCACGAGTACCCCGTTCAGGGGGCCCTCCGCGGCTCCCCTGCATCCCGCCAGCAGGAGCGCGATGGCAGCAACGGCCGCGTACCTCATCGCTTCCTCCTCGAGAAGAGCGGGACCAGCGTGCGGGCGACGCCCACCACCAGCGGCAGGTACCTGAGCGCACCCACCGCGGCATCGCGGACGGCATCCCTCGGTGTGCTCTCCAGCATTCCCCTGGCGGTCGCGGCCGTCCTCGACAGCTCTGCACTCGTCCGCTCCAGCCCTTCGAGGGTAGAGCCCACCCTCGGGACCAGGGACGAGACATCCCGCTGCAGGCGGTCCACGGCGTACTCCAGCCGCCCGACCGCGCCCTGGATCCTGAACACAGCGAGCGCAGCGAGCAGGAGACCCGTCCAGATGCCTGCCACGCCTGCGAGGAGGATTATCTCGATTGCACTCATCAGACGCCCTTCCGGAGGCGGATAGCCACACCTTGCAGCGCCCCGGCCCGAGAACGGGCATGGATCGCCGCTTCCCGCGCCGGGCCGTCGAAGCCGAAGGCGCACCTGTATTATTGCGGGACGAGGCTGTGACCGAAAGCCCGGCCGTCAGATGCCCGGGCTGCGCCTCCGGCAGGCGAGCGTGTTCTCCAGCAGGAGTGCGATGGTAAGAGGCCCCACACCCCCTGGAACCGGCGTGATCCAGCCGCACACCGGCTCCACGGACCCGAAGTCGACGTCGCCCCGAAGGCCCTGCTCCGTGCGCGTCATCCCCACGTCGACCACGACCGCTCCCTCCTTCACGAAGGAGGCGTCCATCAGGCCGGGTCTCCCGACCGCGGACACGAGGATGTCCGCTCCCCTGCAGACGGAGGCCAGGTCACGAGTCCGCGAGTGGGCCACCGTGACCGTCGCATTCGCGGCCATGAGGAGGGCGGCCATGGGCTTGCCGACTATGCCGCTGCGCCCCACGATCACGGCGTTGCGGCCCTCCACCGGGATGCCGTAGTGGTCGAGCAGTCGCATGATGCCCGCGGGCGTGCAGGGGACGAGTCCGGGCTCTCCCCTCCACAGCCTGCCCACGTTCCACGGATGGAAGCCGTCCACGTCCTTGCCCGGGTCGATGGCGGAGGCGACCCTCTCCACCGGGATGCCGCCAGGAAGCGGCAGCTGGCAGAGGATCCCGTCGATGCGGGGATCGGAGTTGAGCCTCTCTATCTCGGAGAGGAGCGTCTCGAGGGCGACACCCGCCGGCAGACGGACGAGCGTCGACTCGAACCCGGCCTTGAGGCAGGCCTTCTGCTTCCCCGCCACGTAGCTCTCGCTGGCGGGATCGCTGCCGACCAGAACGACGGCCAGGCCCGGGGGCCTTCCGCCGAGCGAAGCGGCGCCGGCAGCGGCCCCTTCCCTGATGGACGAGGCCAGTTCCTTGCCGGTCAGGGGAACGGCCAAGTCAGGCTCCGGAGATCCCGGTGATCCTGATCTCGGTCAGCTCCTGTCTGTGGCCCGTCTTCTTCTCATAGCCCTTGCGCCTCTTGCGGTGGAACACGTCGAGCTTCGGTCCCCTCAGTTGTCTGACGAGCACCGCCTCGACCGCGACCTTCTCCAGGGTCGGAGTCCCGATTCTCACCTCTGCCGGGTCCTCTCCTCCGAGCAGGAGAACCTTCTCGAACCTGACACCCGCGCCGTCCCCGCCTTCCAGCCTCGGGACCACGAGCGTCTGGCCCGGCTCGACCCGGAACTGCTGACCACCGGTCTCGATTATCGCGTACAAAGAAACACCTCCGGGGGTTCCGGGGAAAAACAACCGCGGTTATACGCAACGCCGATGCCCGGGGTCAACACTCTCAGGCATCGTAGAGACTCGTTATCTCCTCGTAGGTATCCAGCGAGAAGACCTTGAACTCGTCGACCCTCATCCGCCCGTCCTCGTGGAACTCCACCGCCAGCCTCGCCTTCTCCATGATATGCTCCATCCGCCTGCCGTCGTCGCGGAGAAGGTACTCCGCCAGGTCAGGGTGGATGGAGACGACGAGATTCCGGTGGTCCTTCTGCAGGGAGGCCCTCTCCAGAAGCCTCTCGAGGCGGGTCGCCGCCGACAGGGCGGAGAGCACGCGGCCTGTTCCGCCGCAGTGCGAGCACGGTTCCGACAGAGCCTGGATGAGGCTCGGGCGGACACGTTTCCGGGTCATCTCCACCAGGCCGAGGGGGCTCACCTGGCAGGTCTTGGTCGGGGACCTGTCACGCCCGAGCTCGCTGCGGAGCCCGTTGAGGACCTTCTCCCTGTGCTCCTCGTTGTCCATGTCGATGAAATCGATGACGATGATGCCCCCGATGTCCCTGAGCCGGAGCTGTCTCGCGACCTCCCGGGCGGCCTCCATGTTGGTCTTCAGGATCGTGTTCTCCTGGCTCTTCCTGCCGACGTACCGCCTGGTGTTGACGTCTATGGCGACCAGGGCCTCCGTCTGGTCGATCACCAGGGAGCCGCCGCTCTTGAGGGGGACCTCGCGGTTCAGTATCTGGCCGATCTCCGACTCCAGGCCGTATTCGTCGAAGATGGGAGTCTTCCCCTTGTACAGGCGGATCCGTCCGCTCATGTCCGGGGCGATTCTCTTCATGTAGTTCCTGGCGATCGAGAAGACATCCCGCGAGTCCGTGACGAAGGAGCTCATGTCCGGCGAGACGAGATCCCTCATGGTCATCGTCACTATGTCATGCTCCTGGTGGAGGAGCGAGGGCGGTCGGGAGCGGAGGGTCAGCTCCCCTATCTCCTTCCAGCGGTCTACTATCCGTTCGACGTCGGCCTTGAAGGACTCCTCGTTCTGATCAGTGCCCGCAGTGCGCGCAATGATGCCGAAGCCGTCCGTCCGGACCTTGGTCACGATCTCCCGCAGGCGGGATCTCTCGCGCCGGTCTCCTATCTTCCTGGACACGCCCGAGACGGGGTCGCCCGGCATGCTCACGACGTACCTGCCCGCGATGGAGATCCGCGTGCTGACCCTGGTGCCCTTCGTCCCGATAGGTTCCTTCGTGACCTGCACGAGCACTTCCTGGCCGCGCTTCAGCTGGTCCTCGATGGGCTGGTTCGACTCCTCGGCGGCAAGAGGCTTCTCGTCGATGAGGGACTGCGCGAACGCCCTGGCGTCGATGACTCCGCTCCTGACGTCCGAGGCGTGCAGGAAGGCACTTCGCTCCAGCCCTATATCGACGAATGCCGCCTGCATGCCCGGGAGCACGGCGTTCACCCTCCCGAGGTAGATGTTGCCGACTATCCTCTTGTCGTCGGCCTTCTCGACGATGAGCTCCATCAGCCTGCCATCTTCGACTATCGCTATCCGGGTGACGTCCGGATGCGAGTTGACGATGAAGTCCACTTTCAACTGAGATCCTCCCCTTCGTCCCGGTGACCGGGCGGCACGAGATGTCCTCCCGAAGCGTCGTACAGCCCGGTCCTCCGTATCAAGGAGACCGGGATGCCGGCCTGGGAGAGAAGCCTGTCCAATCTCGCGGAGGCGCTGCCGAGGATCACCCTCGCCCTCAGGTGTCCCCGGGCCGAACGCTCGACGTCCACGCCGTAGGATGAGGCCAGCACCTCCAGGGCCCTGGCCGCGTCTCCGCAGCAGATCATGTACTCTGCCGTGACCGCTTCTGTGTCCGGAGCCGGCCTCCCCGCTTCCAGGACACTTGCGCCAAGCAGCTCGAAACCCTCGGGGAGCGACGAGGCCAGCGCATCGACCGACCCGTCGCACGGCTCCCCTCGAAGCAGAATATCGACAACTTCGGCCGTACTCTCAAATCCCAGCGGCAGGGCCGGTCCGAAGCGGAGCCTGGCCCTCCTCACGATGCCGCCCCTGGTGGCGGCGGGGATCCCCGACCTGCGGACCGCTCTCGACCACATCCTCACCATGTCGAGATGGGAGGAGAAGCGAGCCAGGCCGGACTTCCCCCACCTCACGCGGAGCACGGCGCGGACTCCGGTCTCGGCCGGCGGAAGTGTGAGGGCCGCGCAGCGCTTCTCTTCCCCGGCCTGCGGGGCAGCCCTGTCCTCCGGTCTGCACGCACCGCAGTCGTTGCATCCGGACTGCCTGCAGTCGGGTGTGGGCGTCCCCTCGACGAAGCGTTCGTATTCCCGTCTCAGGAACCCGGACGTCGCGCCGGTGCGGACGAATGCCCACGGAGGCTCGGTGCCCCGGTCGAGGCCGCTCCGGACGCGGTCCAGCAGTAGGGGATGGCGTTCGAGCACCGAGCTCCAGACATCCCAGCGGAGCCGCTCGGACCAGGCGTCGTACCGGGCCCCCGCCTCGACAGCCTCCTCCAGCGCAAGGGGCGTCTCGATGCCGTCTCCAAGACCGAGCACAGCCTCCACGAGCGAGGTCCTGGGATCGTTCCACACCGGTCTCGCGTTCCGGAGAAGCGCCCTGACTCTGCAGATCCTGCGCCAGATCTCTCCCTCGTCCATCTGCGGCGCCCACTGGAGGGGCGTGTGCGGCTTGGGGACGAACGGCGAGAGGGCAACGGAGACGGATCCCTTCCGGGGCCTGCCCATCGAGCGGGCTATCTCGCAGCATCTCTCCGACAGCGAAGCGATCGCCTCGACATCGTCCTCCTCTTCTCCGGGAAGCCCGATCATGAAGTAGAGCTTCACGCCCTTCGCGCCCATGGCGAAGGCAGACTCGACGGCGCCCAGTATCTCCCTGTCCTCCATCGGCTTGTTGAGCTTCCTCCGGAGGCGCTCGGATCCGGCCTCCGGGGCCAGGGTGATGCGTCCGGACAGCCTCGTCCCCGAAGAGAGCCTGGCGAAGCTGTCGGGCCTCAGTGATGGCCTCGACACGGTCGCCCCGAGGCGCTGCTCGAGCTGCGCCACGCCTTCGAGGAGCAGAGGGAGGCAGGAGTAGTCGGAGAAGGAG